>Ga0315284_10003981_pt1 | contig 20987 bp, 16 predicted proteins | sample YL17G09_16_MG_FD_203696 | JGI IMG/M metagenome (GOLD analysis project Ga0315284, IMG submission 203696) | Sediment microbial communities from Yellowstone Lake, YNP, Wyoming, USA - YL17G09_16 | ecosystem: Environmental > Aquatic > Freshwater > Lake > Sediment | place: USA: Wyoming | collected...
TTGCGCACCTGCCAAGCGCGCTGCTGCCGAGAAGGAGCTGCGCGTACTGCGACATGCCCCATACGTAGACCGGCGCCTTGGACGATGCCAGTTCGTCAAGCCGTGCATGTACAGGCATGGCGGCGCATCGGGTGACATACGCGCGCAGATGGGCTGCCAGACCGAAGTCGGGTGCCGTCGGTGGTGGTGCGACGGTCCGCTTCCGAAAGACGCCATAGGCGCACTGCACCGATTTCGTGGCATTGACCGGGAGCTGCTTCACGCCCTGCTCCAACGCCTCGAAGCCCTGCGCGCACACCAGCGCGCTCAGATGGGCAACGTCGAAGTGATTGAGGTGCTCAAGGTACAGCTCGGTCCACGGCGCCTGTGCACCAATGCCGTACGCAGCAGCATCCGGCGCCTCTGCGTAGAGAATGCCACCGCCACCGAGTCGCAGCCATGCCTCGCGGACGATTGCAGCAGGGTCAAGCGCGTGCTCAAGTACGTGCGAGTACACGCAGCAGTCGGGCGCTGTCTCTTCGAACGGCAAGTGCATGGCAGTGCCAGTCTCGGCGCTGAATCCGAGCGTGGATCGCACATACTCGACGCACGCAGGCGCCATGTCAACCGCGCAGAGGCGACGGTACCCGCGATCCCGCAGTGCACAGAGCAAGCCGCCCTTGCCGCTGCCCACGTCGAATACCACTGCATCAGTGCCCGAGAGGTGTCGGCTGATGCACTCTGCGGTCGCTCCGAAGCGTTGCTGCTCGAGCGGGCCGTACCCGCCGGACCCGGCAGTAGCAGCGGCGAGGTAGTACGCATTGCCTGCGTAGTATGCGTCAAGTTGCTCCTGAGTTGCCGCGGTGTCGTAGTAGGAGAGCCCGCACTCCGAGCACACCACCCAGTCGAAGGATCCGGGGAGTGCGCTCCCGTCAAAGAGTACGAACCGCATCGGCATGAGCGGCTCCGCCCGACGCGCGCCGCACTGAGGGCACGACCTGCCGCGCACCTCCGCCATCACGCATTCCCCTTCTGGAGGCGACGAGCCCGGTCCGAGTGAATGCGCATCGCATCGAACTTTGCCCGGTACTCCAGCAACTGAGCCACGTCCAGGTTGTACGGCTTGAGAAAGACCTGATCTCCCAGCGGCGTGAGTTGGAGCGTTCCTTCCCACAACTGCGACGGGTCAACGTCGGTGACAAGAAGCTTGTCGCGAACAGCCTGGTCAAACACCTTGGTGCCGGGAAAGGGGATCAGCGTGAACACGTTGTACAGGTCGAGGTCGAGTTCCTCCATCATGCGGTGGGTTTCCTCGAGCGTCTCAACGGTCTCTTCAGGAAAGCCCATGATGAAGACCCCGCGCGTGAGAAGGTTGTGCTTCTTGTAGATCTCTGCGAGTCGGAAGATCTTGTCGCGCGGCAGTTTCTTGCCGATGATCTGGTTGCGCATGTAGTCGCTGCCGTGCTCGATGGGCATAATCACATAGATGCATCCTGCCGCGCACATGGCATCGACTATTTCGTCGTCCATCGAGGCGATGTTGTAGCCATTGAACGACTCAAACTGGATGACCAGGCCGCGCTTCACTATCTCGGCGCAGATGGCCATGACGTGCTTCTTGTTGAGCGTCAGGTTGTCGTCTACGAACCCGAAGTAGTTGACTCCATGGTCACGATAGAGGCGCTCCATTTCGTCTACGACACGTGTGGGGCTGTGCAGGCGCAGGCCCCGTCCCATCATCCGGTGCGCCGAGCAGAAATTGCAGTCGTAGGGGCAACTGCGACTTGTCAGGATGGGCACCGACATTCGGATGTCGAGTTTGCGCGGGTTGTACCAGGTCGAGTGATCGGTGAAGTATTGAGGCACGTTGACGAGGTCCCACGCAGGCATGGGCAGCCGGTCGAGTTCGGTCTCGTACGATGCGCGGGGATTGACCACAGCGCGGCCATGGACGTCGCGGTATGCGAGTGCAGAGATCTTCGCGATGTCCGCGATCGTGCCCGCCGAAAGCGCGTCGGCGAGCTGCACCGCCTGCCCCTCACCCTCCCCGGTCACGATGTAGTCGATCTCGGGGCAGTTGGTGATGATGTCAGCCGCAAAGAGCGTCGGGTGAATGCCGCCCACGACAAACGGCAGAGACGGCGAGAGTGCCTTGACCGCGCGTGCAATACTCCGGACAAATGCGAAGTGGGTGGAGAGGAAACAGTTCTGGCCCACCAGATCGGGCTTGACCTCTGCGACCTTTTGCATGATGACGCCGCGGTACCATTCCTCCCGCGCAACGTCCTGCGCAGGCCTGAGTGGCGTCAGGTCGAGCAGCACCGGCTCGTGGCCGCCTTCGCGCAATGCCGCAGCAAGGTAGAGCAGCGACAGCGGAGGCGCAATGTCGGTCCGCGTGACATCACCCGTGGTGAACGAGGAGATCAGCAGGATGCGCATGATGGTTGTGCCTTTGCTGATAGGAATGATGCGTCGGGACTGCGTAGTGCCGGCCCGGCCAGGCCCTGCGCCAGAACTGCGGATCGTGCATGGCCGCCAGCGGCAGCGCGCGACAGCGACGCATGGGCGCGCATGGGCTCGGACATCGCCAGTTCGAGCACGCCGCACCAGTAGTTGAGCCACGGATCGTCGGGATACAGCTCGCGGTAGTGGAATGGGCTGCCTCGCGTGGACGCGCGGAATGCACCGTCGGACGCGGCGATGTCTCGCTCCACGGCCTGCGCTTGTCCTGCATCGAGGGGCTCGACAACGGCAAACTGCGGCGCGGATCCGCCCATCGAGGTCAGGAAGAGATCGGCTCCGCGGACCGGGGCGCGTCCAGACCAACGATGGTGCGTCCTTGGCAGCGCGGCCACTTCGCAGAGCACGGCCTGCCATTGCTGCACCATGGCATCCAGCGAGAACCGCTGCAGCGCGACTTCGCGAGCGCGCGTGCCCAGCCGACGCCGCAGAGCTGCGTCACGGCACAGCCGCTCGATGGCGCGCGAGTACTCGCTTTCGGACGAGACGACAAGCCCGGTCTCTCCATCGTGGACCAGCGACCTCTCGCACCCATTGTCAAACACCACTACCGGCAGTCCGGCAGCCATGGCCTCGATGAGCGCCTGCTCACCTGTGCCATAGTGGTCGGAGCGCAGTGGATAGCCGAAGATATCGAAGGTCGCCAGATGAGGTGTCACCTCGGCGACGCGACCGGTGAACTCGAACCGCGTTGACACTCCTGCCGCGTCTGCCTCAGACCGCAGAAGCGTGTGCTGCTCGCCACCGACAACCACGAACCGAACGTTCGGGATATCCACGGCCGCGCTCATGCGCAGGAATGACGGATGCAGCTTGCAGTAGTCAACGGTCCCGACGTAGCCCACGACGATCCCGTCGTGCTGTCGGGGCTGCACGCGCGCGCCCGCGGAGGTACCTGCGCAGGTGAAGACCACGCGAACCCGGGCCTTGCGGCCCTCGGGGGCCATGGCGCGAATCACCGGTGCATCGAGGCTGTACGGCGTGGCGAGCACGAACCGGTCGGGATATTCCACAATCTCGCGTGTGAAGACCTGTGGCGGTGCATATCCCGACACGTGCGACCAGATGGCCATGCGACATTCCGGGAGTTCGCCATTGACAAGCACGTCGTACAGCCCGGGGTGGTTCCACCAGTGCACGAGTACCACGTCGGCACCGGCGCAGGCCGTGCGGAGTTCGGCGGTTCTGACAAGCATCTCGTCATGCACGGGGATGCCGCAGGAGTGCGCGCGCTCCGCAGCTTCTGCATTGGCATCTTCCAGGCAATACAGGTGATGCTCAGCCCCCTGCCGCGACAGTGGGTGCGCCAGCCACGACAGCAGCACCCGGCCAACGCCTCCGCCCAGATGTGGGGTGATGTGTGCGACTCTCATGGGGTGCCACTATCCGCGGCCGTGGCTGTGGAATACACGCTGCAGTATCGGTGCAGTGCCTGCTTCATGCACCGCTTGCACAAAGCGCATGACGCGCGGTTCTTCACTATGTTGGTGAGCGGTACGTCAAGAAAATTCGGCACCGCGCGATTGCCTTCGGGGTAGAAGAACATCATGCAGTTGCTCACGCTCAAGTCCCAGTTGATGTGCACGCAGCGCAGCGTGAGGCACTCCTGAGCCCGCTCCTTGCGTGCGCGCTCCATGCCCTCGGAGAGACCGAGCGCGAGCATGTCGGCGGCCTTGCAGGCTGCTTCGGGAAGCGGCGCGCCTTCCAGATGCTCCAGCACGTCGTCAAGTGAAATGAGGTACGCGTACACCGGGTGGAACTCGAACCCAGCCTCTTCGCACAACTGCTGCACACGCCGGCGCTCGGCGCCCTGGTTGTGTTTGTAAAGGTGGTAGTACACCTCGGTCTTCATGTCCGGGTTGTGCTCTCTTCGAAGCTTCGCCAGGGCGAGGAAGTTCCGGTGGAAACTCTCCCACGAGCCGCCGGTGTGCGTAATCTCGTAGTCGGCGCCCCAGCCCGACACCGACACCCGAAACCACGATGGCTTGGCGCGCACAGCCTCGGCCAGGTTGCGGTCGCTGTTGAGATTGCTGGATACGGCCGTTTGGATGCCGCGTGCATTGGCAATGCCGATGATTTCGGCCACGCGAGGGTTGAGCAGGGGTTCGCCCCACTGGTAAAGCTGCACGCTTCCGGCCAATGGGTCCTCCGCAATGATCTTGTCGAGGACCTGGGTAAACACCTCGGGAGTCATGAACCCTTCGCGCGGATGCTTGTCGGGTCGTCGCGCGCGGGGGCACGACATGCAGCGCAGGTTGCAGCTTCCGGAGATGTCAATGGCGTAGTCGTACGGCTTGATGCTCGTGTACGCGAGGTAGTCATGGCCCTTCACCATTCCGCCAGCGTCGAGCTGCGAGGAAACCTCCCGCTCGAAGAAGAAGACGGCGATGATGACGAACGGTCGTGGATCCCGGGAGATTGCGTCGCGCAGAAATGCCTCGGGTGCCACAACCTGGCGACCCAATGCACCCGACCGCTGGAGCTCAGGGCTCTTGTCAATGAATCCGGCCGCAGCAATGCCCAGACGGTCCAGTGCCCGGAAGAGGCCACGGCCCTGGTTTCCCGCGCCCCAGATGAAGATCGAACGGCCCTGCTGTGCGGTGTGGCGCAGCGAGGAAAGTCCTTGGGCAGTGTCCACGTGCAGAGCCATCATCGAGCCTTTCGGATCTGCTGTTCTTCCAGATACACGCTGGTAAATCGATGCAGTGCCAGGGACTTGCACCGTGCGCAGAATGAGCTCTCGTTTCTCTTGCGCACAATGTCGGCAAGCGGTGTGGCCAGAAAGTCGTCGACAATCACCGGCTTGAAGTAGGCGCCGCAGAATCGCACATTGAGATTCCAGTTGATGGGGAAGCACCGCTCCTCGGCGCACTCCAGATGCTTCTGCAACTCGGCCCTGGCAATGCCGTCGTCGATACTGAGCAGCAACATGTCAAGCGTTCGGAGCGCGGGCTCGGACAGGGGCTTGCCCTCGCGGTAGTCCATGAGATTGTCCAGTGAGTAGAGGTAGGCCGGGTTGGGCCGGAACACGAAGTCCAGATCACTGCACAACTGCTGCATGCGCTCGTACTGTTCGCCGATGTTGTGCTTGTAGAGGTGGTAGTTGACCTCCACGTACATGTCGGGGTGTGCCGAAGCTCTGAGACTGCTGAGCGTCTCCATGTTGGCAAGCAGCACATCCCAACTGCCGCCGGTGTGTGTGCGTTCGTAGTCATGCGGCCCGTGGCCTGACACGGAGATCTTGATCCAGTCGGGCCGTGCACGAATCGCTTCGGAGAAGTCGGTGCGCACGTTCAAGTTCGTGGAGATTGCGCACAGGACCTTGCGCTCAACAGTCATTCTGATGATCTCAGCGGCATCCGGGTTGAGAAACGGCTCGCCCCAGGCGTAGAGCTGCACATTGCCGACAAAGGGGAGTTCGCGCAGCAGCTTGTCGATCACCTGTCCGTACACCGCAGGCTTCATGAATCCGGCTGGTGGTCGGAACTCCATATTGCCGCGCGGGCACGAAATGCAGTGCAGGTTGCAGACGCCGGAAATGTCGACACTGGGATCCAGTGGGCTTATGCGGCGGGCAGAGATGAAATCCGCATCCAGTGACAGACCTGCCTTGGTGCACGACTGGATGATCTCGTGCTCGTAGTGACCCGAGGTGATCACCACGAATATCGACGATGATGCTCCGGGCGTCAGCACCTGTTCCGGCGCACGCACCGGGTATCCAAGAGCGCCCTTTCCCTGCAGGCGCGTGCTGATGTCAATGAAGCCTTTGGGCGCAATGCCGTTGCGCTCCAGCGCCCGGCACATACCACAGCCCACGATGGACGCACCCCAGAGCCACACCTCGCGCGTGCCGATGAGGCGCTTGAGTTGCGGAGGATCGATCCAGTCAAGCTCGACCACAGTGCTCCCTTTGTGAAGGCACTTGCTACGCGACCGGCGTCTCAACCGCCGTCGACCGGTCGGTGTACACCGAGCAAAACCGATGCAGCCCCTGTGCCTTGCACAGAGGACAGAGACGACTGGCACGTCGCAGCTCCATGATGCGCGACAGTGGCGTTGTCAGAAAGTTGTTGACCACGCGATTGTCGTGCGCGCGCACCCACAGGCCACATTGCCGAACTGACAAGTCAGACTCGATGTTCAGCGTACGTTCGAAGCTGCACTGCATGTGCCGCTGCTCCCGGGCCAGAGTCAGAGCCTGATCCAGAGGAATCTTCAGCATGTCCAGGGTCTGCTGAGCCTCGGCACTGAGAGGCTTGCCGTCCACATGGTCCAGCACATTGTCAAGAGGCAGCAGCGCGGCCAGATGCGGTCGGAACACGAAGCCCAGTCGATCGCACAGGGCGCGCGCACGGTCCATGTCCGCCGGCGTTGTAGTCGCGTATACGTGGTAGGCGACCTCCACAGTCATGTCGGGATGGAGCCGGGCGCGAAGCTCGGCCAGGCTCTCCATGTTGCAGAGGAAGAGCTCCCACTGCCCGCCGGTGTGCGTGACCGCGTACCGCTCCGGTGTGCCCGACATTGACACGCGAACAAACGCAGGCTTGGCGGCAATGACATCGGAGAAGTCTTTGCGCAGATTCAGGTTGCTTGAGATGGAACAGAGCACGCCACGGCTGTTGGTGACTTCAACGATCCGCGCGAGTTGAGGGTTGAGGAACGGCTCTCCCCAGTTGAAGAGCTGCACAATCGACACCAAGGGTACTTCGGAGAGTATCTTGTCAAGCACCAGCGTGTAGTTGTCTGCGTTCATGAAAGAACCCGATTCGTGATCGGCGCGGTTGCCAACGGGGCAGGAGATGCATCGCAGATTGCACACACTGGAGACTATCACCTGGAAGTCGACGGGACACAACTGTTCATAGCTCAGGAAATCGTCTGCAAGTGACAGGCCTGCCTCTTCGCACTGCAGGGAGATGGCGTCGGTGTGCAGCGTCGAGGTATTGAGGATCAGAGGGCGCGTAGCGCCGCAGCGTGTCAAGGCATCGGCCAGCGATACGACCGGCAGCGCCGAAACGCCACCGCGCAGAGACTCCCACCGTTTGTCGATGAACGCCACAGGCGAGATGCCCAGCCGACGCAGCGCCTGCAGCACGCCGATGCCGGTCTGTGCAGCGCCCCACAGGTACAGGGGCCGTGCGCGGAGCCGCGCCAGCACGTCAGTGAAGTTGGTGTCGGTCACTGCAGTCACGTCACACCTCAACGCTCTTGCGCGTGGCAATCAGCTTCTCATCTCCATACACTACGTAGCATCGGTGTATGGCGCGCTCCTTGCAGGCATCGCAGAATGCATTGGTCTGCCGCGCCCGTGCAATGTCGGATAGCGGCGTGTCAAGAAACGCGCCGGGCACCAGTTTGCGGCCGTCTGCGTACCACTCCATGCACTGTGCCACGTACATGTCCCAGGTAATCCACATGCATCGCTGATAGAAGCACTCCTGGTCTTTCTGCTGCCGTGCAAGGTCCATGGCTTCGTGCACGGGCAGGATCTGCATGTCCATTGCGGCCCGGGCGGCCTCACTGACCGGGCGACCATCGATCACGGCAGCCACATTGTCAAGTGGTGCTAGAGCGGCGTGACGGTAGCGGAAGGTGAAGCCGAGGCTCTCGCAGAGCTCTTTCATGGCCTTGAAGTCGGTGGTGTTGTTGTGCTTGTAGATGTGGTAGAACATCTCCACCACCATCTCGGGATGATACTGCTCGCGGTACTGCTTGAGCAGCTTCATGTTCTTGAGCAGGAGGTCCCAACTGCCGCCTGTGTGCGTCTTTTCGTAGCTCGATTCGTACCCAGAGACGGAGATGCGGAACCACATGGGCTTGGCTTTGACAACTTCGGAGAAGTCGGTGCGGATGTTGAGGTTGCTCGACAGTGCGGTGAGTACGCTACGCTCGTTGGCAATGCGGAGAATCTCGGGAAGCTGCGGGTTGAGCAGCGGCTCGCCCCAGTTGTACAGCGTCACCACACCGGTAAACGGATCTTCGCGCAGTATCTTGTCCAGCACCTTCTGGAAGTTCTCGGCACTCATGAATCCCGCATTGGGCTGCGTGGGCATATTGCCGCGCGGGCACGACACGCAACGCAGGTTGCACAGGCCGGAGATGTCGACCTGGTAGTCGAACCGCTGGATGCGCGTGAAGACGATGAAGTCAACCTCATCAACAAGCCCGAGCTGACGACACTGCTCCGAAATCTCGTCGCCAAAGAACGACGACGTGATCACCACGTAGGGCTTTGGCTTGTCGGGGCCGATCACCCGATCGGGCAGCGAGATAGGCACTCCCAGAACGCTCTGCCCCACAAGCGAAGGGCTGCTGTCAATGAAGCCTTTGGCCGTGAACCCGAGACGCTGGAAGACCCGCAGCATGCCGTAGCCGTGGCGTGCACCCCAGAAATACAGATCGCGCGTGCCAATGGTACGAGCAAGTTCGCGGGGATCGCACAACCGGGAGACGTCAGGTGCGCTCATGGTGTACCTCGATTCGACTGTCGTGCCCTGCCGCGGAGATGGACGCCCGCAGCACGCGGTCTGTTCGCTGCCGGCAGCCCCAGAAAGCCATGGGCTCGTACGAACGGTACCCCAGTGCGCCGAAGTCAAGCCGGAGTGCGGGCCACGACAGCGCGTACTGCTCGACGAGTCCGCGCATGGACACCGGGTTTCCGCTGCAACAGTTCACGATGCCGGATACGTCGTCCTGCAGGCAGAATCGTGCGAAGAACCCGCCGACGTCACTACGGGGGAGGTAGTCCCGCAATTGCTCACACTTTGACAGCGCGATGGAGCCGGCCCCGGATCGTCCCGCTTCGTCAATGGCGCGGAAGACACCCTTGTCTGCACCAGGGTCTCCCCGCACAAAGAAGATGCGTCCCCATTTCAAGCAGAAGGGCATGGTGTCGGAGAGGTGCTGCATCGAACGCCTGAGCGAGTCCTTGGCAATTGCGTAGGCGGTGACCGGCTCAGTGGCCATCTCCTCGGTCAAGCACCCTTCACGCGCGCCATACTCCAGGCACGTGCCGGCCACGGTGATATCGCCGATGCCGGCAGCCGCGCAGGCATGCAGGAAGCGTTGATGCGCCGGTAACAGTTCCAGGTAGTGACGCAGATCGTTGAAGTCCGCAAGGTGGTCCCACGCCAGGTGGATGAGACGGTCGGGTCCGCAGTCGAGCAGCGCCTTCCACGACGCAGGATCGCACACGTCAAGTCGCACGTGCCCGGCCGTGTCGGGACGTTGCGTCCGGGACGCAGTGACGACCTGGGCGCCCAGAGCGCGCAGGGCATGCACCACGGCCTGCCCAATGAATCCGGCGGCTCCGGTGACCGCTACGCGCATGCGCACCTCCCCGACGTGTCAACGACAACCGGGACGAATGAGCCGTCCACCAGCGGCGCTCGACGATCCTTCTCGGAAACCAGGGACACCGGCAGCGGCCAGGCAATGCTCAGCGTCGGATCCGCGTGGTTGAGCGTCCGCTCATTGACCGGCGCATAGAATTGGTCGGTGAAGTACAGCACTTCAGCCTCGTCGGAGAGCGACTGGTACCCGTGCGCCACCCCATGCGGGATGCACAGCGCACTGCCGGATTCCGGGCTCAACTCCTCGCCGTGCCACCGAAGATACGTGGACGATCCTTTGCGCACGTCAACTGCCACGTCGAAGATCCGGCCCTTCATGCACTGCACAATCTTCGTTTCGCACATGGGCGGGGTTTGCAGGTGCATGCCGCGAAGGGTTCCGCAGACGCAAGTAGTGGAGCGGTTGACCTGCTTGACGCACACCTCGTAGCCCAGAGCCGCGCTCACTTCGCGCGCGCAGAACCGGCGCTCGAAGACGCCGCGCTCGTCGCCGAATGGCTCCATGTGCGCCACCATGACTCCGGCTATGGCAGTGGGAGTGAATTTCACAGGTCATCTCCCCCGAAATGCCCAATCTGGTCCAGGCACGTCTCCACGGCATCGGCGCCACCGTGGACGCGTTTGTACCACGACACGGTCTCGCGGATCGAGCCCTCAATGTCAAGCCGCGGCGCCCACCCCAGCGCGGCGCGACTCCGTGTTGAGTCAACGGCGAGCAGCTCTGCTTCGTGCACCGCCGACGCGTCGGCTGCTTCGGTGATCTCCCCACTCCCCCAATGGCGGCACACTTCCTGCGCCACATCGCGCACCGGCCACCATGCACTTTCGGTCGGGCCAAAATTCCACGCCGATGCAAAGCGCCCCGGCTCCTGCGCCAGTCGCGCGCCCAGCATGAGATACCCGCGCAAGGGCTCCAGCACATGCTGCCAGGGCCGTATGGCACTGGGTCTGCGTAGTAGAATCGGCGTCTTTGCCTGGAGGTGACGGATGCAGTCGGGCACAATCCGGTCGGCAGCCCAGTCGCCACCGCCAATCACATTTCCGGCGCGAGCGGTTGCCAGACCGATGCCGGCAGGTGCGAAGAACGAGTCGCGGTACGATGCTGCCGCCAGCTCCGCGCATGCCTTGCTCGCGCTGTAGGGATCCCTGCCTCCGAGCGGGTCGGTCTCGCGTAACCGCATGGGCATGCCTGGATTGGCATAGCACTTGTCGGAGGTGATGACCACGAGTCCCCGCAGACCGGGGGAATCGCGCAATGCGTCAAGTACGTGCACCGTTCCCTGCACGTTGGTCAGGAACGTGAGCGCCGGATTGCGGTACGATTCCAGGACGATTGGCTGGGCTGCGAGGTGGAAGACGATTTCGGGCCCGCATGCGCGCACCGCATCGCGTACGGCAGCGGCGTTGGTGATGTCTGCGTCGATCTCGCGTATGCGTGAGTCAAGCCTGAGCCGGCCGAAGAGACCGGCATTGGCAGAGGGCGGCAGCGAGAGCCCGGTCACCTCCGCGCCCAGGCGCGACAGCCACAGGCACAGCCACGAGCCTTTGAAGCCCGTGCTTCCGGTAACCAGAACTTTCTTTCTGCGGTAGAATCCCTTGTAGTGCTCCTTCACCAAACCTTCCACGGTGCTTCCCCACTCTTCCAGAGATCCTCGAGCCGATTCTTGTCACGCAAACTGTCCATGGGCATCCAGAAACCCATGTGACGGTATGCCGAAAGATTGTGCTCCTTCGACAACCGCTCAAGCGGAATCGACTCCCATGGAGTCGTGTCACCTTCAATATAGTCGAGTACTTTGGGCTCAAGCACAAAGAATCCGGCATTGATCCAGTTGTCGTCGCCCTCTGCCTTCTCCTTGAACTTCTGGACCGTCCCCTTCTTGTCAACCTCGACAGCGCCAAAACGGCCCGGCGGATGCACTGCCGCCAGTGTGGCGAGTTTGCCCTGCTTCTTGTGGAAGGCGATCTCCTGCGCAATGTCGATGTCGGCAACACCGTCACCGTAGGTCATGCAGAACGTTTCGTTGCCAAGGTACTTTGCCACGCGCTTGAGCCGGCCGCCGGTTGCGGTGTCTTCTCCGGTGTCAACGAGTGTGATCTGCCAGGGCTCGCATTCGTTGCTGTGAAACGATACCGCGCGATCGCGCAGCGACACGGTGATGTCGGAGCGGTGCAGTGGGTAGTTGACGAAGTATTCCTTCACCATGTAGCTCTTGTAGCCAAGGCACACAACGAACTCGTTGACGCCTGCTGCGGAGTAGATCTGCATGATGTGCCACAAAATGGGCATGCCGCCGATCTCGACCATGGGCTTGGGGCGTGTGCCGGTCTCTTCGGAAAGGCGTGTGCCTAGTCCACCGGCAAGGATAACTGCCTTCACTGTCTCCTCTTTCCACCGCTGCGTGCGGCGCGATCGCTCGTGGAGTCGTCAAGCCATCCTGCACCGCCGCTCTGCGACGAGCCAGCGGAATCCGGTGCGGGCATGTACCAGAACGGCAGCCGTCTTTCGCACGCCAGTTCGGGTACCCCTGGGAGTATCGTATCATGTAACGCCTTCAAATACAATGGTTTGTTCGATGCTGAAGCGCGTGATGTCGCCGCCATGATACCCTCCAGACCGCGTTGAGGTGAGGTCTCAAGTAATTCTGCAGATGAATGCCGTCAATGTGTTCAGTGCCAGTGGGATACCGTCGCTGGAACCCGAGCAGAGCCACGATCTGTTCCCGGCGTCACGTATCACGCCTCCATTGTTACTGTATCGGTCGCGGCGAACAGATCCATTATAGGAACGTGCGTAAGGGGGAGGAGAGCCTGAGGAGCAATCGACCGGCAGGGGTCTACGCGCCAGTGGCGTACAGCACCGACTCATTGCCGCAACTGTCGTAGGTTCTGAAATAGAAGCGGTAGCCAAGGTTCCAGCTATTGATTAGAAGCGGAATGTCGAAGTAATGATCGACATAGTGATACACGCAGATGGCCAGATCGGGTCGGTGGCGCGCAATGATGCTCCTGGCGCCATTGAGAGCATCGATCTCAGCACCCTCGATATCCATCTTGATCATGCTCGGTGCAATTCCCTTGAGCGCCTCGTCAAGAGCTACGCACTGGATCAAGCTGTTGCCTGCCGGATCAAGCACACTTGCTGCGCCGGCATAGGTACCATCGGTCTTAAACCGCAGCGTTGCTGTCTGCGACGACACGCCGCAGGGGAAGAGAACACACTGCGCAAGATTGAGCCGCTCGGCAGTGGCTGCCAGCGCGCGGTAGTTGCGCTGGTCAGGCTCAAAAGCATAGGTTGCCCGGGGCGTTCGGCCTGCTGCAACCAGATTGGCGATCGTATCTCCGGTAAATGCCCCGCAATCGACAAACGACGAATACCCTTTTGACAAGGCAATATCCGGAGGCATGTACTGCTGCGAAACCGGGAGAAACGGCATGTCGTCAAAATTGCGCCGGGCAAAGGATCCCATTGCGCAGCCATAGGCGCGTCTGCTTGCATCGTCACCAAGCAGATCAAAACAACGCAGAATCTCGCTGCGATACTCCTGCATTGGCGGCTCAGCCACATCGCTTGCATGCGCTCGAATGAAGTCGGTTGAAAATGCCTTCTGGCGAAAGGGGATGATTGAGCTGTAACCGCGACTGCGTAGTGCCTCCTGGATACTGACTTCGACCTCCGACCTGCACAGCACGCACATGATCACCGTGGTGTTCGCGGCCTGAGCTTTGGTGCGACGGTCCTGCTCCAGAGGCAGAATCGGGATGCCGCCAAACGCGCCCTCTGTAGCGCCCTTCTGATCGAAGAAACACTGCGGCGCAAGCCCGTGATGCTGAAGAATCGAGCATGCATAGCGCCCAACAGCGCCAGCACCGTAGATGATAATGTCGCGCGTGCGCAACTGCTCGATATGATCGGAAAGACGCACCGGGTGCGTGCTCTGATCAAGCGCCGCAGCCAATGCATCGCGTGTCGGGTCGTTACTCATAGGTGCACTCTCTACTGCAAAAGTCCTGCCCGGCCCACTGCCCCGCCCCTCCCATACCTATCGGTTTCGGCAGGCACCGTCCTTTAGGGGCAGAGCCCACATGCAACAAATATCGGTGATTGTCGTGCGTGCCATAGCCGATATTCTGGAGTGTGCGCGTCCGCACATCAGCCGTGTCCACCAGCAACATATTCAACCCGATGAGTCTGCCATGAACAAACAGCCGAAGATTCTGCTGCTGATCCCGCCCTCGTTCCTCTACCCCATGGGTCCGGCCTACGTCGCGCAGGTGCTTGTGCAGGCAGGTCTGGACTTTGATGTGTACGGATTCTTCTATGACAATCGGGCATGGTACAAGAGAAACTTCGCGGGCGACAAGGGCGCAATCGATCCCGATGGCCCGGCGGTCCGCAGCATCCCGGCTCTCACATCCGTTTCGGAGCTCTTCGATCTGATTGCCGACGAAAAGTACGACTTTGTTCTGGCCGGCGGACTCATCGGCTTCTTCCGGTGGTTCTACCAGATTATGCCTCAAGTCAAGGGATTCTCCCCCACAAGCACGGTGATTATGGGAGGGGGCATCACCAAAGACCTTGCCGAGAATGTGATCTTCGAGAAGCTGAAGGTCGACTACATCCTGCGGGGCGAAGCTGAGACGAACCTCGTCGAATTGCTCCGCCAGCTTGGCAATGGCGGCGCAACGCTAGCGGGGCTGAGCACAGTGCCGGGGCTGTGCTGGAAGGATAGCGCTGCTGCCATACGCCGCAATGCCACGGTGCGGTGCGACATCTCGGCGTCGGAGACACTTCCGGCATGGGATGCCTTTAACATACACGAGTACCTTGCGCTCTCCGACACACTCTTCCGCTACAACATGACATTCTTCCCGGTCATGGCAGGCCGCGGATGCCCCAATGTGTGCGCGTTTTGCTCGCCGTCGGTGGGTAAGTTCAGCCCCCGTTCGGTCGAAAGCACCATTGCCGAGATGAAGCACTGGATGAGCAGGTACACCTTCAACTTCTTCTTCATCTATTCCGAAGTCGCATTCGACAACGAAGAGTGGGCTCGGCAGTTCTGCACTCAGTACGCAGCCGCTATTGGTAAGCCCTGGGTTGGCCAATTGCGTACCGACGTGAAGTTCTCGAAGGAAACGTACCGCATGATGAAGGACAGCGGCTGCATGTTCATCTGCATGGGCGTCGAAAGCGCCTGCGACCGCATTCTAGGTGTCATGAACAAACACACCTCCATGAGCGACACCATGCGCAATCTTACCCTGGCCCGGGAGGCCGGGATGCATGTCTTCGGCAATTTCATGTTCGGACACGAAACCGAAACTGCCGACGAAATCCGCCACACCTTCGACTTTCTCAACCAGCACGACCTCATCAGCGGGCCATCCAACGGACTGGCCACTCTCATCATCTATCCGGGAACCGCCTACTACCGGACAGGGGAGAAGCTGGGGCTGGTCGACGACCCCTTCAAATTTCTCCTCACCTACTCGCTGAAGGCTGGTATCTCTGATGTGCGGATACTTGACAAAGTCGATAACATCCTGAATATCACCGCCCTTCCCACCAATGAGTTCTTCCAGGTTGTATGCACCGAAAACATAAAGCACCGAAGACTGTATGCGCAACGCCATACTGCACGCAATGTCTGCAGATCCTTCAGCCTCGATTCCTCTCCCGGCTTCACGTTTGTCGGCGAGTGCCCCACCTGCGGCAGTCGTGTCGCATTTGACGCTGCCGCATGCCGCAATCCCCTGGATATTTCGGTGCTTTGCCGCAGTTGTTTCTACCTGGTGCATGTTGACATCTTCGGCTTTGATGACATGCGCGCCCAGTTGGAATACCTGGCCGGCAAAATTGACGCAAGCGAGAGCATCGTCGTATACGGTAAATGGATCATGGACCTGATCTTCTGCGGTGCGCTGGCAATTCCCTGCCGAAAGATCATTGCCTGGGTCGATCCCGATAATTCCGAAGTGTCAGGATACTCGCACATCTATCATCTGCCGCAACTCTCCGTTTCGGAGATCAACAAGCGCACCTTCGATCTGTTGTCGCTGCGGCCGGGCCATCAGTCGACTCCTGCGCACATCCAGGCCCACGGTTTTAACGCGCGCGGCGACATTGTCAATCTGGCACCCGTGTCGATCAATGCCGAGATCGCTGCACTGGTGCGCGGCAAGAGGGTGGCTGTTGCGGGCTGCAGCGAACGAGTGCTCGCGGCCACGCGTCTTCTCCAGGAAGGCGCCCGCGCGACCACGATTGATCGTTTCCAGAACCTTGAGCAGCTTACTGCGGCGAACCGATCACACGACTATGTTCTCTTCGACGCGCAGGAGGCGGGTCTGGACCGCGCACGCTTTGCCCAGAACTCTCACTACCGGCTTGAGGTGGTACTGCTGCCGGAGTTTGTGTGTGATGCAGGATTCTACTCACGAGGTTGAGGGTCGGTGTCTGGACCCACGCGGGTGACAGGCGGGACCGCAGAAACCAGTAATCATTCAAGCGGCATTAACCGATACTTACATCAGAACCGGCATTGGCCGCCGGAATCTCTGCTTGTTGCCGCGAGCACGCATATATCTCTCGAAAGGCTTCACCCATGGGAAGTGCCACCGCCATTGCTGAAGAGCCTGCTGCCACCACCGCCGGGGGCTCGACCAGTGCCACTCGCATTCAGCACACTCCGGTGAAGAATGTCGTCGCGCCACTGCCACGGCCTGCGCTTTCCGGCATTGCGCTGGAAATCATGATCGGATGCAACCTCAAGTGTACACTCTGCAATGTTGACAAACTGAAGCCGCAGCACTTGTCGGCTGCCCGCATCGATGAGATACTCGGCAAGATCCCCACTCTGCAGCGCTTTGTAGTGATCGGACACGGAGAACCTCTGCTGCACCCCGAATGGCTTGATATCATGGCACTGGGCAGAAAGTATCAGCTTCAGCTTCATATCGTGACCAACGGGATGTTGATGCAGGAGAAGCATGTTGACGCATTTCCCCCGCATGCATACGTGCAGTTCTCCATCGACTCCCTTAAGCCCGAGGTCTACGCATCGATGCGGCCGGGCGGGAACCTCATCCGAGTGCTGCGCAGCGTACAGCTTCTTGCCGAACGGCGCCCGGACGTGCGCATTGGCATCCAGACGCTCATCACGCGCAAAACCTTTGACCACATCGACGAGACTGCGGCCTTTGCCCAGCAGTTCGGCTTCGACTTCAACGCGCTCTACCCCGGCACGGTTTCCCCGGAAATGTACCGGGAACATTATCCTGCCACCCAACACCCGCGCAAGATCATCACTTCTCCGCGCCCCTGCCAGGAGCCATTCGGATCGCTTATGGTCGGCATCAATGGCGATATCTACCCCTGCTGCTACATGTACGGCAGCCGCAACAAAGAAAACCCCGACGACAACTATATCCACGAGATGGTTGACGGGAGATTCAACACGGTGAGCGCCAGTCAGTACAAACTGGGCAACATCTACCACGACAACATCTATGACGTGTGGAATAATTCCCGCATCTGCAGCATCCGCAACACACTCTACAATTCGCTGGAGAAGACGCGGGAGTATGATCAGCTCCGGGAGAGCCTCAATACCGACAGCGGCTACGATTACTGCAAGATGTGCGCTTTACGGTGGGGGAAGATCTGCTAGGCGGGTTGGGCCCCAAACAGCGTCGCATTCTCCTGCACCCACCGATAGAGCAGCTCAACGCCACGACGCGTGTTGATCTGCGGCTCCCAGCCCAGCAGATTCTTCGCGCGCGAGATGTCGGCAACGAAGACCTTCTGGTCACCCGGCCGCCAATCGTCGAATGCAACGGGGATCTTCCTTCCAGTCAACTCCTCGAGGATCGCCACCAGCTCCAGAAGCGACATGGTGTTGGTTGGGCCACCACCTACGTTGAACACGCATCCTGCCACCGCGCCGATATTGCTGAACGCCAGATCGTAGAGCCGCACCAGATCGTCGACAAACAGCACGTCGCGTACTTGCTTCCCATCGCCATAGATCGTGAGCGGCTTGCCCTGCGACAGCGCGATGCAGAACCAGGCAACCCACCCCTGATCCTCCACGCCAAACTGACGATACCCGTAGATGCACGATTGACGCATGACAACCGTGCGCAAGCCGTAGATGCGCGCGTAGTCGTGGATGTACTGATCGGCAGCGCCTTTGCTGCACCCGTACGGCGAATGGAAGTCGAGCGGCTGCTCCTCCGACGCACCGCCGGGCAGATCGGCGTATTCGTACCGTCCGTTGCGCTCCACCACGCCAACACTGTCCATGCCGCCATACACCTTGTTGGTTGACGAATAGATGAGTGCTGCTGAGGAGTTGTGTGCGCGGATGGCTTCGAGAAGGTTGAACGTGCCGAGTGCGTTGATCTCAAAGTCCTCGCGCGGGTTGAGCACCGAGGTCGTCACCGCCACCTGCGCAGCGCAGTGCAGCACCGCGTCAAACGGCCCGTGCGTGCGGAAGAGTGCGGCAAGGTCTGCGGTGTTGCGCGTGTCGCCCTTGACAAAGACGCTCTTGGTCTCGGCGAGGAGCCATGCCAGGTTCTTGTCGGATCCCTTGCGCGAAAGGTTGTCGAAGACGACAACACTGTTACCTGTCCGTGCAAAGTGCGCAGCCGCGTTCACGCCGATGAAACCGGCGCCGCCTGTGATGAGCAATTTCATGGCTTCTCCTCGATGGTGGAAGTCAGCGACGCACTCGTCCCCTGCGGGATGAGGGCCGAGCGGTCTGCACGCCTGGCTCGGTGTGGGCCGGCGATGGATGGCCGGATCCCATCCGATTGATGGCAACAGCAGCGCATGCAGCGCCAAACCCGTTGTCAATGTTCACCACGGTCATGCCCGACGCACACGAGTTGAGCATGGCAAACAGCGGCACCAGCCCACCCATGTGCGAGCCGTAGCCAACGCTGGTGGGCACGCCGATCACCGGGCAGCCCACATACCCCGATACCACCGACGGCAGCGCCCCCTCCATGCCCGCAATCACGATGAGTACCGAGGCATTGTCAAGGTCGACCTTGTGCGCGAAGAGCCGGTGGATGCCTGCCACGCCCACATCATTGATGGTGACGCAGGGATGCCCAAGAATTTCCACGGTGCAGCGCGCCTCTTCGGTGACCGGCGCATCGGCAGTGCCGGCAGAGAGGATCAGCACCGAGCCGCGCGTGTGGGCCTGCTTCTTCCAATGCGGGGACTTAATCCAGAAGCAGCGACCAATGCGGTTAATGGTGGCGGCCTTCACCTTCTTGGCAATCAGGTCCATGAGCGCGGGCGATGCGCGCGTGCCAAAGACGGTCTCCCCGGCTTCGCGTTGACGCTTGATGATACCGAGGACATGCTCAGGCGCCTTGTTCTGGCAGAAGATGACTTCGGGGAAACCTTTGCGAAGAGAACGATGATGGTCGACTTTGGCAAAGCCCAGATCGTGAAAGGGGAAGCCTTTGAGTTCGTGCAGCGCTTTGTCAACGTCAATGCGGCCATCGCGAAGTGACTTCAGAAGCGACTCAAGCTTTGCCTGCTCCAATGCGTGCTCCTTTGCGGGCTGGCGGACTCTGGCGGACGTTTAGTCCGGGGCGCAAATTGCCGGTGCGACCACTCCGGAGGGACCATCGGAGAATATACCCCAATGTGCGGGGGACATCAAGGGAGTTTTCGTCATGTTCCGGATGTGGCAGCGCGCGACCCTCTGACTCGCATCCACCGCCCCACCATCTCCACAGCCGCTTTGCCCACCGCCAGTCCCACGGCTACAGCCACTACTCCGAAGCGCGGCGCCAGCACCGTTGAGCACAGCACCATACCGATCCCTCCACCCAGGAGATCGGCAGCGTAGAGCGTGCCGGCCGACGAGCTTCGACGCGTGACAAACTGACCTCCGGCAAGCACGCCCATGCCGGCGAGCAGGAGGTAGAAGAGGATTGCCGGAGGATTGGACGCGGCTGCCGTCCACCAGAGTGTCGCAACGATGTACGCACCGATGCATGCGTCGGAGAGCGGGAACCGACGGACTCTCGATCCGACGGCGAATCCCGCGGTCAACGCCACCAGCAACAGAGACACGCGCGAGTACAGTGTGCCGTAGGTTGACTGAAACAGAAGCAGCAGTGCCACGCTGTACACGCCCACTGCAAAGCCCGTGGCGCCGACCGACAATACCGCAGATTGTCTGGGCATGAGAGCGAATGTGAGCGCGAGGATGAGCCCCAGTGTGACAAGCACGGGTACCATTGACACGCCGAACATGTGCAGCCACTGGTTGACGCCGAGAACCAGCGCAATAGGGCGATCGGCGGTGCTCACAGCCACCCCCGGCGCAACCGATGCATTGGCCTCTTCGATGGATCGTTCGTCAACACCCGGCAGCACCTGCGTCTCGAAGAACGCCGTGCCTACGCGCGGACGTGCACGCACATCAAGTGGCCCATCCGATGCCATGAACGTGTAACCATCACCCGGAAACACGGCAACGTGTCGGAACACCGAGCCCAGCGTCACCTTCACCACATCACGAAGCCGGCGTTCTGGCGCGCTCAGCATGTTCGGGCTGAGCGGCAGCGTGATGGAGACCACCCCCGAGTCTGCGAGCAGATGCCGCATCCGGGCGAGGAAGCCGCGGGTGAGGAACCGCCCCTGCGCTGCGTTGTCGGGCATGCCGCAGCCCAGCAGGATGACGTCGTACGGCGCGTTGCCGGTGAACGTCTCGGGGGCCGCAACAACGCTCCCTGCTCTGGCGAATGCAGGCTCCGACTCGATAGCGTCGACCTGTACGCCCGGATACGCCGTGAGTTGCGCGCGATACCCCTTGTCAAAGACCACCAGCACGTGACGAGCATGCGCACGTTGCGCCATGGGCAGGTGCACGGCCTGCTCCACGGCCGGTCCGCGAATCGTGGTGCGCCACGGGGTGCCGTTGAGCATGATCGTGGTGTCGCTGCCGTTGCAGATCGCGGCGACCTCGCCCTCGCGACCTTTAATGATCGTCGAAGCGGCGCCGCGATACTTCCACGCGGTGGAGGGAGCATCGAGCACGACCAGCGCGGTCAATGCAACCAGCGTGAGCACCAGCATCGTCCGGTGTCGCACCACCAGCGGGACGAGGC
>Ga0315284_10003982_pt1 | contig 20984 bp, 28 predicted proteins | sample YL17G09_16_MG_FD_203696 | JGI IMG/M metagenome (GOLD analysis project Ga0315284, IMG submission 203696) | Sediment microbial communities from Yellowstone Lake, YNP, Wyoming, USA - YL17G09_16 | ecosystem: Environmental > Aquatic > Freshwater > Lake > Sediment | place: USA: Wyoming | collected...
AAGGTGTTTATTATATAAATTTTTAGCTACTTTTTTATTTAATCGTTATTGTATGATTTAATTTAGTATTCAGAATTTAGTATTTATTCTTCTGTTGTGCAGACTTTTAAAATCATTTCCGCTACTGTGTTGTTGTATAATTCAATTTTTTCAAAATCTTTTACCGTTTCTCCACATGTAACGAAATATTCGTTGATACCTATTTTTCTCTTTTTGAAAAAATCAGCTATTTGTTTTTTACTTTCTTCGAGTTTTTTTTCTTTTTGTGCTATACTGCCCTGAACTAAATCAAATTTATTTATGCAAACAAAAATATTCTGGGGAAAAAATCTAACGTCGGCAAAAAATTTAAATTGATCTTCAACATCCCGATCGAAAGAAAATACTGCTATTATTTGGGTTGAAATTCTGCTTATAGTAATTACTCCCATTCGCACAACGGCTCTCAAAACATCCCCGCCGGGAGCGAAGATTGTATGAGCTTTATTAGTATCGTCTTCTCTAAATACTACTCGGTTTGGATGAATGGTCTTCGTTTCCTTTTCGTCGAGAGCATCGTCCTTTTTACCTCCTGGAACTGTAGCTTCTCCAGAGAAATCTGTTTTAACAACTGTACATTTTTTTCCGCCTTGAACTTTCTCTATATCTCCTCTATTTAGATATCTAACAAATAAACGCAAAAGCGAAGTTTTTCCAACGCTTACATCTCCCAATAGACCAATATTTACCATTTTAAGACACCTCCGAACTTAATAATTTATTTAAAAGCAGCTCGTAGTCCTCAATTAAAAATTGCTCGAGAAGTGCGTTATTATGGCAATGAATAAGCGCAACCATAACTTCTTTCAAATTTTTAGCAGCTTTTCCGTATTTTAATATGTTTTCGGGATTAGGATCTCCGTTAAATTCTTTCGGTTTTTGTTCAAATCCAAAATTCTTTCTTGGTGGTAAAGAATTGAAAAATCCGAACGCAGAATATCCTTGATATTGAAAAAATACAAAAAATCTTGATTTGATTGATTTAATCACTTCCGAAAGAAATACAGACGGATAAATCTCTCCTAAAGTAAGATCGTCGTCTTGCTTAATTACAAAATAGGGCGATATTGGCGAGACTTGCTTTCCATACATTTCTTTTGGAGGTAATGAAATGAAGGGTAATTTTTCTTCTACAATCGACCAAAGATCTTCTCTTTTTGCTTTTAAAAGGAGATCTTTTATTTCATCGTAAGCAAAATAGAAATCTGACTGGATCGATAATAATGAGCTTAAATACACGGATAACGAAGCAAACGTAGCTTCTAAAAGAGGCTGTCTTCCGCTTTTGTCTGAAGGCTTAACAGCACCTTTCCACGCCCGAAGCGCTGAGTAGACAAATCCTTTTACGCAAATATAATTTCGTGAATTGTATTTTTTACGTCGAAAAATTGTCCACTCAAAAATATAAAGGAAGGTATCTCTTCGTCTTCTACAGTTAAAAGCTGTATTGCTTTATTAATTAAAATTTCTTCTAAATCAGGATCGTTAAATTTAGAATGTAATTTTGGCATCTGTAGCCACGAATCTTTCTTCTTTGCCAAAGTTATTTTACTCTCCAATTAATTTATATACAATTAATAAAAGTATCAAAAATATTAATTTTTTTATGTTTTAATAAAAGAGTATATTATCTTAATAATTCTTTTTGTTAAAAAATTTGATAAAACTTCGTTTTTATTAATAATTTGAGGAATTTTCACCGGACAATAAATTTCTTATCTGAGAAGTTATTAAGTCGTAATCTTTAACGTTTCTAATATTTGAGATTTCTATTTTTTCGATTATATCTGTATTTTTAACGTAAGAATATTTTAACTCCATTCCAAGATTCTCGTCTTTTATTTTAATCAACGCACCTTTTAAAAAAGTTCCTATAAATTCTTCGGAAGTTTCTCTTATTGGTTTTTTCTCGGGATTTATAAATTTTATTTCTACGTTGTTTAAATCGTAAAAATTTAAAACGCATACTAGTTCTTGATTATCGTTAGAAAATATTTTTCTTTTAATGTTAGTTCCTTGCAACTCTTCTTTAGGTACGGTTTCTTGAAAAAGTTCGTTAGCTTCGCGCTCTTCGTGTTCTTCGCCTTTTATTGTCGATTCTTTATAAATCTCGTCCGCACTAAAAAAAGACTTATGTGAAATAATAGAGTTGAGATTATTCAATACTTCTTTTAATTCAGATATTTCTAACTGTAATTCTTCTAACTCTTCCTTTTTTTTATAATAAAGATTTTGGATTGAACTAAGAATTTTTGTTAACTTTTCTATATCTGAGATGTTTTCTTTATTAATCATTGAATGTATATAATTTTCAATTGAAAATAAAAATATTTATATCAAATTAATATAAAAATGTTAATTCTTTTCAAATTAAGTAATTTTTTTTAATACCTTAAAAATTAAGCAAAAACCTAAAATTTTTTTTTAAATTTGAGGGATTAAAACAACGAAATTACTACCTTGTGTATAATCCTCTTTTTCTTTATTCTCAACCCATATTTTTCCTTTATAAAACTGAATGATTCTAAACACTAAGGATAATCCAATCCCCATTCCTTTTTCGCCTTTAAGTTCCTTATATTCTCTCAAAAAAATTAATTTTTTTAACGAATCGTTAATTCCGATTCCATTATCGATAAATTCTAATTTAATATAATTAATTTTATCTTCATTAATCTTAGATATTTTAATTGATATTTCCAGAATCTTGTTTTCGTTGTATTTTACTGCGTTGATTAAAATATTTTCAAACACATCAAATAATAATTCGTTAGCTTTCACCTTGATATTTTTGTCAACAGGATCTACTTGAATATTGAGCATTTTTTGTTGAAATCCTTCTTTTACCAAAGTTATAGCTTTTGATAACGAATCAGAAAGATTTATTGGTAATAATTCAGATTTTTTCGCTTCGTCTAATGCGGATAATTTAGTAATATTTATGATAAGGTTTTTAGCAGCTTTTATTTGATGCTTCATGATTTCGTGAAGTTCTTTAAATTTTTCGGATTTAACAGATTCTTCTTTGTTTTGATACTTTACAATTAATTCTACTGACATTCCAATATTTTGTATGATGTTTCTTATATCGTGGGTAAATAGATCTTTATAAAAATTTGCGCGATTAAAAGCTTCGTGGTATTTTTCTTCCGCTTCTTCTAGTTCTTCAATTAATTTTTTTCGAGGAGGGATGATAATATATCTTAAATTAAAGGGCTCTTCGAGATATTTTTTAAAGCTTTCTCTATGGAATATTAAAAAAGCAATAAGGAAAGGACTAAATCCCATCCCTAAGATTAATTTTCCGAAAATTCCACCTGTTATAGCCGTTCCTAATTCGGGTTCAAACATATTCATAAAAAATGGAAATAAAAAGCCGTCTAAACATAAAATTGACATAAAAACTAACACATATAGAATCGCAATAAAAAGCTGATTTTTCAATTTAAGTTTAATTTTCTCGAGAACATAAAACATAATTAAAATTTCAATTACAAACACGAATGAACTAATAATATTTACTGTAATTGTTGCTCTAAAGATCTCTGGAGATACGTTAAAAATATTGATTGCGTAAGGACTATTTAAAATAGTAAAAAGTAAAAGATAGAGGAAAAATAAAAAAACATTAAGAAAGATTTGAATTAAAATTAAGTTTCTAACTACTACAGGATCTTGTGAAATAATCGCGATGCAAAAAGTAAGCAAGATTATTGAAGAATAGGCGATATTACCACCTGTTATAAATAAATCCTCCGTGATTTTAATGGAATAAAAGATCGCAAATAGTTGGGTAAATACAAATAAAAATCCAAAATATGCGTAAAAGAGAGTCATAGATTCATATTTCGTTATAAACTTAGCAATTAGAAATGGTGGAATCCCGTAGATCAAAAAATGAAATAATAAAATTATTATAAAATCCATAGATTTGCTCTTTTAGGTTATCAGATGTTTAAGTTATATTTTTTGTATTTATAAATGCATCGATCGTAACTTTTTATATTATATTTATTTTTGATTAGCTTTATTAAATCTATGAAAAAGAAATGTTTGGAAATATTTCATAAATTTTTTTAATATCTATTGGTGAATCTGTAGATATCCATAACCTTTCTACTGAATTAAGGGAAAATAATCCGGGAGCGAAAATAACTATTAAACCAAAAGGGATTGTCGTAATAAATGTGTATAGAAAACAGATTTTCAAATTCAATTCTCTACTAATAGTGTCTAATATTTTTATACTCACGATAGAAGGGTGTTTCTTAATATTTTAAAAAATTTCTACTTCATAAGGTTGCATAATGACAGTAACTTTCTTTTCGCGAATTTTTAATACACAGACAATGGCGTATACGCGTGCATGTCGAAACGAACGCCGCGACCTTTTAAGACTTCTATTATATTTTTTGTTCGCTCTTCCGTCGTGTTTTCTAATTTCCCATCTATCAACAAGTATTGTAGATTTTTTAAATTAAGAATTGAGTCGGGTAATTCCTTCAATTTGTTCTTTTTCAAATCGAGCGTTATTAAAGCGCGTAAGTCTCCGATGGATTCTGGAAGATTTTCCAAGTTATTATTGTGCAATTTGAGCGTATTAAGCACCTTTAATTGTTCTATAGAAGCAGGAAGAGACAACAAATTATTATCGTTTAATTCTAACCAATTGAGCGCCTTTAGTTCTCCTATGGACTCTGGAATGGTTTCTAGCGGAGTTCCAGTTAATGTGAGATGAGTAAGAGTATTTAGCCCAATTAAACATTGAGGGAACGATGTTAATTTCCTCCCACCTATTAATCGAAATTCCTCTAAATTCTTCAAATGCTTCATTGACTCTGGCAATTTTAATATTTTACTGCAACCATTGTCAAGGGAAATCCCCAAAACATGTTGATCTTTGGTTCTAAATCCGTTCTTGGAGAGAAACCACCCTAAGGAATTGCATAAAACAAATTTTTTGTTCGTGATACTTTCCAATTCTTTAAGAACTTTCGCCTCAAGTTCTGGAATTTTCGTCCCCTTAAAGGATTCGAATTTCTGGGATGGTTCGTTAGTTATTTCTATTCTTGGGATCGGCGTTTTGTTTTCAGCTGGTTGATGCATGTTCTGCGGGTCTACGCTCGCAATAAAGCCGTCGACGCTCTCTTTTTTTACTATTATATAATTTCCGTCTATTATCCAATCGTATTCGCTCGCCCAATCTAGCAATTTCTTGTCAAAAGTCTTTTGGTCTAAATCTAGCATGTTTCGCATTTGTTCCATTTTGATGCGAACCGAAACCTTTAAAATCTTCTTCAATTTCTCGGGAATTGTTTCGCTTGGCATAATGTTGTAAAATAATTTTCAATTAAAAATAAAAATAATTAAATCAATTTAATATAAAAACGGTAATTCTTTTCAAATTAAGTAATTTTTTTAAAATCCTTAATAATTAAACAAAAACCTAAAATTTCATTTGTCTTTATTTTTTCTATGAAAAAACAATTAATTATTACTCCACGACCTTCAGATCCAGAAGTACAAATATTGTCTCAAGAATTAAAGAAACGTGGATACGATGTGGATTATTTTATACCTTCAAACGTTAAAGTAAAAATTAATATAACTAAATTCGAAGAACAATTTGAAAACTTAGAGCCCAGAAGAATTTTAGTGAGAGGGTTTGGGGCTGATGCTACTCAAAAAATTTTTTTCAGACTCGATTTACTTAGCGCGATAGAACAATACAACATTAGATTAATAAATTCGAGAGAAGCGCTAGAAATAGCCAGCGATAAGTTTTTAACATCAATTATGCTAGAAAAAAATAATATTCCAACGCCCAAGACAGTTGTATGCGAAAATCCGGAAGCAGCTTTAGAATCGTTTGAGGAACTAGGAAATGATGTTATTATAAAACCACTTTACGGCTCAAAAGGTATTGGTATAACGAGACTGAACGACAAGGGTTTTGCTGAAAATGTCATATATACTCTTAGCAATTTAAACGAAATTTTCTATTTACAAGAATTTATTGAACATTTTAATAGAGATATTAGAGTACTCGTTATAGGAAGTAAAGCTATTGCTGGTATGTATAGATTAAGCGATAATTGGAAAACAAACGTTCACGCTGGAGCGAAAGTGGAACCGATTGAACTTAATAACGAATTAAAGCAACTGGCAATTAAGTCGGCAAAAGTTACGAAAACAGAAATAGCAGGAGTTGATATTATAGAAAGCGAAAAAGGTTATTATGTTATAGAAGTTAATTCAATCCCGGGATTTACGGGTTTACAAAAGGTCTGTAAAGAGAATATTGTCGAAAAAATTATAGATTATTATCTAAGTTAGCAAAATAGTTTTTAAAGTAAAAAAATAATAAAAAAGAAGATTTTAATATTTTTTGCTATATCTTTTATATTTCCTCAATTAAGGCCAGTAAAAAAGCAATAAAGAGCAAAATCAATGGAATAAATCCCCCTGCAAATATTAAAAGTAGTATCCCGAGTATAAGAAAGGTGATCCAATGAAATGGGACAATTTCTCCGCCTTTCTTATATTCTTTTCTTAAACCACACAAAATAGTTAAAACAGAAAAAAAGATACCAACGAATACTAAAACATATAAAAAAGGCCAAGTCCAATAATTATAATTTGGTACCCACAAATAATATCCCATTAACGCAAAAATTTGAAAAAAGATTGCTACAATTCCCGCAATAATAACTAGTGCTTTTAAAATTGGTTCGTTTTTATATTCTTGTTTATCCATCTTATATCATTCTGATTATTCTAAAGATACATTTATTGTTTTTTAATATATAATTTAAATCTTTTGAATAAATTAAAACTATTACCTTCTGAATTATATCGACTTCAAACGAATTTTGTATAAATGAACTAATTAAAAGTTAAAACCTAATCTCCATATAATTTCGTATTAATTCTAGGCAATAGGGCGCAAATTACTGCTTGAGATAAGATATCTGTTCTGTTTATAACATTTTTACTAAGAAAGCTAATTGCACCTGCTTCGTTTTTTAGATTTGGATTATTTGCTAATTTACCTATAATATCTCCAATTTCCGAATTTCGATTAGATATAATTTTATCAATTACACTTTGAGGGTATTCAAAAGCTACTCCTGATCCTAAAGTTATAATTTGAAATTCGTCCATAATTACACAAAACTGAAAATCCATATAATTAGTTTTAGCAAAAGAGATTTCTACTAATCCGGCTTCAATTCCAACTCCAAAGATATCCACATTAAGTTTTTTATCGTTTTTCAGATAGTTTAAACTCATTTGAGCTCTATATTTTGCACCTTTTATAATTTCGTCCATTCCAACTGGTTGATTAGGAACAGAGGATTTTACTTTAAGCTTAAAGATTTGAAAATGATTAAAATATTTACTAAATGCGCGCTCTACTGCGTAAATCTTTGTAGGATTGAGAGACCCGACGCAAATCTTTATCTCATTCATATAAATTTATTCCTAATTATTTAAATTCCGAGTTTGGAGGCACATCTCGATCAACAAGCGCGTAGGGAAAGATTTTTGAATTCTTTCCAATTTTAACTCCCGGTAATATTTTTGCACCAGATTCTATAATTACCCCTGATTCAATAATTATAGTTCCAGTTCTGAAATTAGAAACAGTACCTTCGTGCGTAGATATTGTAGCGCCACTTTTTATTATAACACCATCTTCAATTGTTATTTTTTCGGGGTAATACGGGTCAAACCACACGTTATCTCCGATATTAACATTTTTTCCTATTTTCACACCTGCGTTCTTTAAAAGCTCTTGTCTAAAACTCTGGCTTACTAACGACGATTTTTGCCATTCGTTATACATATTATTAAATGCCGCCTTAAAGCGTTTGCCTTTTGGAAATATTAATTCGCTCAAATAATCGTGGAGAGTAAAATCTAATTTTTCAACTCTTCTTCTCGGTAATTCTTCACTCTCTTCTCTAGTTATTCTAATTGAACTATCAAGTCCCTTTGCCATGGTATTTTCTTTTAAATCTGATGTTAAAAAGCCAGGAGTGAGGATAGAATTATCACCCATTTGGGTGCCAGGTAAGACGATTGAACCAAAACCGATAAGGCAATTCTTCCCGATTTTAACCTCACCAACATATAATTTTCCGTCGATAAATTCGTGGCAAAATATAGACGCTCCCATTCCCATAATTACATTATCCCCAATATCAATTAACTCTGGAAAATAAGGATCTATAACGTTACTTGACGAAAGAAAAACTTTTGAACCTAATTTCACGCCCATAGTTTTTAGATGATAAGCTTTCACTTCTGGGATCCCTACGTATGAACTAATTATATTTAAGTCGTTTTTAATTTTCCAGATTTTCGTTTCCTCGGTCTTTTTATTGTTGTACTCATTTAATTCTTTTGGCGTTGCAGGTCGAATTTTTCTCCCATTTTTACCATCACGACTATCTGTTGCATTTTTAAGCAACTTTTCTATTAAATCCGCTTGGGTTTTTATTATGTAATCTTTAAATTCTAAATTCCTCGAAATTTCGCTATCTTTTTCAGGATCTATAAATAAAGGGTTGTAAAATTCCATATTTTTTATTAAAGGATACATCTCTACGAGTTTCTTTAAACTGGGGGGAATAACTTTTTCTTCTTTCTTTTTCCATTGACTTTGTTGATCGTCTTGATTTATCTTCCATTGCTGATACTTTTTTTGTTGTTCTTTAATCCATTCTTCAATCTTTTCAAACATTTTAAAAGGATACTTTTGATTTCTGATAATTTCTTAGGTGTAAATTCTTTTTTTATAGAACTAAATAGTACTTTTTTAGTAAACATTATAAAGTTAATGATCAATACTCTGAATAAAAAAAGTTTAAAAATATTAGATTTATTATTTTTAGAAATCTTAAAGAATCAATTTTTTAAATTCGTAAAAAAAATTTTTTTTCAGAAATGCGTTTTAATGTTAAATGTCCTGGATGCTCGAACGAAGTAGTTCTTTTTATTCCAAAAAAGATCGAAAATCATTTATCTATTCCCGTATTTAATCTTCCTTGCGGTCATGAATTTGAGGTTTATTTCACTAAAGGCCCTACTTTTCGAGGAACATCCGCAATAAAAGATTTGAGAGATATATTTGATCTGTTTTTAGCTGAATAATTATTTAAATTTCATTGTATATAATACAAAGAAAAAGCAATCTAAACCTAAATAAAATCAAATTTTTCAGATATAGTTGGATTATCAAAAGAAATTTTTGCGTTGATTAAATTTTTTTGAATGCTCTTAATAACGTATTCTTTTCCTAAATGCGAGAGACCATAAATCAACGATCGATTCGTATTATACGTAAATAAAGTCTTATTTTTTGTCAACGAACGATTAAACGAGTAAAACAATTTAAGAATTTCTTGGGATTTTTCGTTAAATTTAGTTGGATTTTTCGATACGTGTTGAAATGCTTTGTACACGTCAGGAATCTTTTGAAATTGAATTATAAAAAAATCTAATATTTCTTTAAAGGAATTTAGATTGTATTGATCGTCAAAACAGACGAGACTAATCATTAAAAGTTCAACCTTTCCTCTCGTTAAGGGACTGGAAATTTCAAATATGTGATTAATAGATCTGATACCTCCATATTCGTGGATAAAGAAGCCTTCGTTGTAGAGATCCATAAGAGAAGGAATGTGATTTAACATTTGAGTTGAATTCTCTAATTCAGGAGCCTTTAACAGAATTGTTGGACCGCTAACTTGATTAAAGTAAGATAAAAGAGGAAAAATCATAATAAATTCAACTTTATTCTGACTATAGCAATAAAAACCAATAGTAATTATATATTTGTATAATATTGTCGTATTATCTAAACAATTAAAGTAAAAATAAAACTTAATATAAAGTAAAATTAAGGTTTTAAAGCAAGATACAAGAGAAAAGCGCATACTATCATTCCCATTCTCGATATAAATAAGATTGGCTCGGGTAATAGTAAGGCATCAAGAGTTCCAACCAATACAAAAAGGAAAAAGGTAATTGCCATTAATCTAAATCTTTTTCTAATCGTTCCCGTTGTTTGAAAACTTCGACGCATTGAACCAAAACCATTAATAACGAGGATTGAAAGTAAAAAAATCGCTATTAATATAAAAGTTGGATGCTCATATACGAATTTAGCATTAACTAATTTAGCATCAACTAATTCCGTTCCAATGTATATTGACATAATCAAAGATGGTGCCACCCACATATAACTTAAGATTCCATATAATTCTACTGGAGATATGTTTTGATTTAAAAATATTTTGCATAAAAAATCGCTACAAGGTCCTAACCATAAAAGTCCGGCAAATCCACCCATTAAAGCGCCGTATTTAAGAAGCTTAGCATCGCGATGTTTATGTGTAGCTTTCCAAAAAACAATTAACGCAAATAAATTAGAAAATTTAGGAAAATTTTAGAGATAAAGAGGTGAAGTAGGAGTTCTAACGAATTTGTCATATTACCATAAATTGTATATACGAGGTATATATAATTAATGTCAAAAACAATAAAATTATTCAGCATTCATTTGAATGAATACAAAAAAACACTAGAAAGCAATAAAAATTTAAGGAAAAAATTTCATATTACTTATGATTATAAAAGACTTAAAGATTAAATATAAAATTTATCTTATAAAATCTTATAGTTGTAGTGCATAAGTATGGTAGAAAAAACTACTCAAAAAGAAAAGGAAGTAAAAGACATTAAAATTAATTCATTTGAAGAAGTATCAATTAAAAAACAGTTATCCAAAATAATATCAAATCTAAATAATTTCGTAAAGTATTCAAAAAATATCGAGAAAGAACACCTCAATAAAAGATTAGATGATTTAAATGAATTTTTATTAGAAATTCAAAATGATGAAGGCTCATGATTTACACTTCTGTACAAGAAATTGAGCCTATTCGCCAAGGAGACATCTTTTTTAATCTTCCTTTTGTTAGATATAATCTAAGAGAACTATATGTGTATTTTAATGAAAATGAATTTAATCTAACTTCTTGGATTGATGTTAAAGAAAATACCATTAATGGTGTTGCTAATTTTGAGAAAGTGTATGGAATAGTATTATCTCAAGATTGTGATTGTCTAAGAAATCCATACCTATCTCTAATAATGATTATTCCATATAATAGAAATTTTACATCCGTTAAAAGAGGGATGCAAGAAATTTTAATTATAAATAATAGAAGCCCATCCTTAATGTATTTACCCCCTGATAATAATTTTAGAATTAAAGAAAAGATGTTAATAGATTTTTCACAAATATTTCATATATTCAGAGAAGATCTCGAATACTTTAAAAAATTAAGACTATGCAGATTAAATTCTGAAGGTTTAGAACATTTTTGTAATAAAGTTAGCGATTATTTTAGAAGATATGCTTATGATGAATATTATCCCTTTGATCCCGAAGAAATGGACGAGTATGAAAATTACCGTAAGGAAAAATATGAAAGAAGAGTATATCAAACTAAGAAATAATCTCTTACAAGGTCTTCCTCAAAACTTAAATTGTTCATCAAAAATATTTAACAATAAAGGAGATGGGAAGAATTAATGACCATTTTTATTAAAAATTCTCCTGAGAGGAAAATATTGTATTCCTTATTGTTGATTCAAATATAGTTTAGTGGGTATATAAGACTTATCATTATCGATCATCTATGGCTTTAATCCTTATTGTTGACCAAACTGATCAATTTATAAATAATGTTTTCAAAATATGATTAATAATCAACTATTAAAAAACAAAAAACTAAAAATTAAATTAGAAAATTTAGGAAAATTTTAGAGATAAAGAGGTGAAATAAAAATTCTATCGAATTTGAGTTATAACAATTTTTCTAGGTTGTCTTTGGTTAGGCACTTTTTTAGATTTTGTATCAATCCTATACGTTGGAAAGAATCTTAATCCTTTAGTATTGCAGGCTTATTTAAATTATATATGGTTTGCACCCGCATTCGTATCGGCGATTTACGTTGCTGGAGAGACGATTGTTCCAGAAAAAAAATGGTATATAATAAATATGTTTGCTATATTAGCTTACATGTTTGAAATATGTCTCTTTTTTGACACAGCGAATACTTTGAACGAAATTGTTCTAATAAATCCGGGTAAAAATCTGATTTCAACTTCGATTAATCAAAGATCTTTAGCATTTATAATACTTACGATATGCCTCATATTCGCGATTGCATTTTTAGGATTTGGATTTGTAAAAAAAGCAAAAGAATCAAAAGGAAAAATTAGAGCTAAATTCATCGTTTTATCCTGTGGAGCACTTGTTATTGTCATTTTAGGCGTTCTAGACGTGTTTCTATTGATGGGTATTTCTGAAGGTATTATTAACGGTATTACGAAGAATTCTTTTACAAGCACATATTTAATATTTCAGAATTCTTTCTCGTCGATTGCTTTGCCGCTCTTAACGTTTTTTGCGCTATTAGGGATAATTGGAAAATCAAAACATCAAGATCAAGGGATTCAAGACTATTCAATTCCCATGGAAGAAGTTGAAACTAAATCCACTTTGGAAGAAGAAAAAAGTATAACCACGCGGGAAATACCCCCGGTAATTTCAAAGCCTGAAGGTAAGAAATTAGAAGGCTTACCAAAAATCTTATTCAATCTACTTATGCCCTTAAACCTAAACGAACACTTTAAGGAACAATTTAAATCAGCATCTTTTAAAGTCTTAATCAATCCAATCGATCAACTGATTGCAGCAATGATTATTATTGATAAAGGAACTTTAACCGTCGAGGAATACAGGAAATTCGATGCCTTAATGAAAATGAACAAAAAGCAACTCGGATACGACGCATTATTATCAGTGTCATCTCAATTGTTATTTAAAATTGCTGGAAATAAAATATCAACAATGCAGCTTCTACAAGAGAGAAAAAAAGATAAACAAATACGAATTAAAGGCAAACTAACGCTTTTAAAATTAACAAAAGCTTTACGACTTTTGAAAGAAAAAAAAAACTAACGAAAATCCTAATTTTTTAAGCTTTTTTTTAATTTACTTTTTTAATGAAAAAGTTACATAAAATTATTTCGTTAGGAACATTACTAATTTCTTGTGTTATAAGTGTATTTAATTATTTTGCTTTAAATAACTCTAAATCAAGTAGTTCAGTTGATTTAGTAGTAAACAAATTAATTCTAATTATTTTAATTAATTTACTTTTCTTGGGCATTCTTTTTTTAACAAATATAACCGTCTATAGAAGAATTTTTCTAATTACTTTAACGCTCTTCGCTATAATTTGGTTAATTGAATTTTTAACGTGGGCATATTTAGATGTAATTCCGCTCTCATACGAATATAGCAATTTATGGGAAGTTTATATGTTTCTATCTTTTTTAATTTTGGGGCAAGGATTAATTTTTTACATCGTATATCACATAAAGAAAAACACGACAAAGTATGTTTTAAGCAAACATCGTCTACATCTACACGAGGGTTTTGTGGGATTAATTTTTTTAATCGTCTCAGTTGCGTTATTATGGTTGCGTTCTTCTCTACTATTTTTAACAGATATATTATGGAAGAGACTTAGTATAATTTTATTCTTGGTTCAAATCTTCCTATTTGTTTTTCTGTACATTGGAAGTTTCTTCTTTTTTAGAGATATCCACGATGTTTTAAAATTAAAGTTTATAGAAAAAATAAAAATTATCGAAAATTCGTCGCAATCTAACGAAATTACTGTTTTTAAAAGGATAACAAAAGACGACCTACACTTTTTTAAATTTCCAAAATTAGTTTTATTTCCATTTGGAATCGTTTTAACGGTTTTAGGATTAAATTTAATAGTTTATGGTTACGATTTTTTACAAATAAATATTTTTGATTTAGAAAACGAATTTTTCGTTTTATTAGGATATTTCTTAAGTTTCGTTGCAGGGGGTCTAATAGGAAGGGATTGGTTGAGGCTATTTAAAAAAGTTTATCCTGAGATATACGCAGAAATCAAACGAGCGATTGTGAATTTAGAAAATTAAATTTCCAATAAATCCAAATTGAATTCTTTTTTCAATATTTTGTATAAAAGATTCATAGGAAGTCCCACAACATTAGAGGGAGACCCTTTAATTAATTCTATGAATAGACTAGCTCTTTCTCCTATAGAATAAGCTCCCGCCCTTCCTTTCCATTCTCCGGATTTAATATATGCCCAGATGTTTTTATCGGATAGTTTCGTAAATTTTACAGAAGTACTTTCGTAGTCTACGATCATTTTTGGATTAAAGGTTTCTGTGACAGCAATTCCTGTTATAAGATTATGCGTGTTATTTGATAATTGTTTTAATATTTCGTAAGCGTTATTTTCGTCTGTAGCTTTTCCTATAATTTTTCCATTAAGTTCAATTATCGTATCTCCTGCTACTATAATTGAATCGGTTTTCGTAAACTCTAGATTTTTCTTAGCGGCAACCGCTTTTGCTTTCGCTAATTGTTTTACTAATTCGTGTGGATGCGAAATCACTAATTTATATTTATCTTCGTCAACTTCCGTAATTAGCGTTGAAAAAATAATTTTTGAATTTTGGAATAATTTGCTCCTATCGATGGATTTAGATGCTAAAATAATATTTTTCATATTGTTTTTCAAAAAGTAATTGATTTAATATAATCTGCATTTTTTTGTAAATATTATTGAATATAATAAAATACAAAATTAGAAATGAGCGTTTATTTTTTTTATCCTTGGTTTATATTCGTTTTTATCTCTTTCTTTCTAATTCTCTTCAGTTACACGCATTTTTCGACGAAAGAAGATTTGTTAAATAATATTGTTGGATTTGGTGCTTTATTTGTGGTCTTTACTCATTTACTGATTTTCTTTATTTTGATGTTTCAAAACGAAAAGGTTCGTAACATTATATTACCCCAATTTCTTATTTCCGCCTATTTACCTCTATTATTGATCGGTATTTCGGTTTTAATTTCGACTATTTTCTTTTTTTTATTTAAAATTATTAAAAAATCCCAATGTAATTCTAAATTAGGAGACAATTTTATCACAAAACTACAAAACTTTTCCGAAACAAGAAAAGATTTGTTTAGAAAAATGTGGCATGTTTTCATTTTTATTGGACTCTTTGTACTATGGTATTTAAGTTACGATTTCGTTCGAACTCAAATGTCTAAAAATAAAAAACCAAAAATTGAACCAAAAACCACTAATATGCTATACTTGTATTTGAGAATTTTAACGACGCCAAATTCGATTAAAAACGTTCTGTATAGTTTAGAATGGTTTTATTACGTAATTTTTTTCTTTTTTTACGCGTTCACTCTGATAATGTTAACGAACGAATATACGAGAAAAACCAAATATCTACGGTTTCCCTTCAATTTCGTTGAAGTATTATTGTCAGAAGAAGAAAAGCGTAATTTCGGCACCTATTTGTATTTCGCGATTGGTCATATGTTTGCGGCTTTTGTTTGCCCCCCAATGGCTTTTTTTGCAATATTGGCCGTGAGTTCAATTGGAGATTTGATTCCAAGCCAAATTGGGATGAGATTTGGCAAATTTCATATACCGTGGAATAAGAAAAAAACATTTGAAGGAACTATAGCGGGCACTTTAGGAGCTTACCTTTTATGCGTTATGTTTGTAGGATTTATTTATGCGCTCGTTTTTGCAATTCTTTTTATGGTAATTGATTTGTTCACGAGAAAACCTTTAGATATTTCTGACAATTTACTTATCCCAATAGGAAGTGCCGTTTTATTTTTATTAGTTAGGTTTTACCTTGATTTTGATTATACTCCGATTATTTTGAATTTTTTGTAAAATCAACAATAAAGTAAAAGTTAGTGTGGAACATTTTTATTATTTTAATTTTTAATATTTCATAAATTCTATTTAATTTGGTGAAAATTTATTCTAATTTTAATGGTCCCAGTTTTGTGTTTTATTATAGCTTTGGTCATGGGTGTTCACATTTTAAGAACTTGGAATTCGGAAAATAAAAGAAACTATAAAAAAATAAACGAGATTATTTACACGTTGCTTTTATTAGCATTTGGGGCTTATTACCCCTTTTTAATCGTGAAAATAGCAGGAAAGAACAAGGGAATTGTTTTTGATACTGTTTTTGAAGAATTTACTTTTTTAGGAAATCTTCTTATCGTTGGAACAATGATTGGTATCGGTTGTTGGGGAATTTCAGCAAAAATAAGAACTATAAGAAATCCTGAACTTTTAAAAGGTCTAAATAATTACGAGGTTTTTTGCAAAGAATTTCTAGAAGAATATCCCAATCGAAGCAAAATAAAGCGTCGAATAACTCATATATTGCCGTTCGCTGTTGTAAGTCTGTGTGTTTTGATTTTTTACCTATTTTTTAGAACTCTTTTAGGTAAAACTTGGAGGAATTACGCGATAATGTTTATCATAATTATAGGCGTTGATTTTGCTTTGACTTTTATTATTCAAGATCTCATCCGTTTATTCGATTTTTGCTACATGCCGCCCAACGCTATTAAGATGTGTAAAGCAGGTTTAACTCCCGAGGAATTAGACACATTTTCTAGCACAGCCGTAATGGTCTTTTCGTTTGGTCCATTTCTATTTCTTAATTTTCCGATCTTTTTTATTGTTCTCCTAATAACTTCAGTTGCAGACGCCATGGCTTCAATAATAGGAATTTCAATCGGAGACAAAAAACATTATTTTCCAAAAAGTACTGATAAGTCTATTGAAGGATATTTATCAGGTTTTGGATTCACATTTATATGCACAATGTTTGGAGCGTTATTTTCCAACTTTTTTGGTTTATCCAATTGGTCGTTAGATATAATATTACTGTTATCGTTAATTTTATCGATCGTTTTTGTTCTAATCGATATTATAACAAGCAAAATAAAGCTTCAAGACAATTATCTAAATCCTTTCGTGTGTGGAATTTTCGCAATTCTAACTTTAATAATGTTAAATATCTCAATATTTTATAAATACTAGAACTGAAATGCCCGAAATTAAATTATCTTTACCAAAAGAACTCCTAAAAAAAATGGAAAAATATTCTGAAATTAAATGGAATTCTATCGCTCAATCCGCTATAGAAAAATACATTGAGAAGTTAGAAATTGCAGATAAAATCACGTCTAAAAGCAAACTTACTTTAAACGATGTGGATGAAATAGGAAACGATATAACTCGCAGAAGTTGGGAACAACATAAAAAATATTTAGATACAATTTAAAAATGAAAATTTATTATATTTACAATTTCCTCACTGGATTAATTAATTAATTAATTAATTAAGTCTTTAAACGATTTTTTTGCTCAAATTTCAGATCTCTTATTTTTTTTAGCATTCTTTTAAAATATACATCAATACTTTCTTCGTTTATTTTAAACCAATTATCAATAACCCATTTCTTATTTTCATCGAAATAATTTCTCCTTAATTCTTTGGTTTTTTCGGAATCTTCTTTTACATCTTCGTAATTCATTCGGGTTAGATATTTTTGAAACTGTACATCTAGCTCGCTATACAAACTCCCCCAGTCAAATCCGTCAATGTCTAAATCTAAGAAAAAAATTTCCGTTGATTTTGATGGAAGCGCCTTATTTTCGTCGTGACGATAATAATCTTCAAAATCCCACTTTTGTTCTTTATTGTTCCATTTAATCGCACAATAGTCGCAATATGGGGAGAAGTCGCGAAAACTAAACGTATGTTTTTTAGCTAAATCGTAAAAATTTTTGTTTGTTAAGATAAAATTTTTTAATTGTTGCTCAACTTGAGTAAGTTCTTTCATATTTAGGTCTTTTTTATACCCTACTTATTAGATATTTACGTAAAAAATATATAAATTTATTTATTATAAAGCTTTAGCTTTTAATTCTTTAGTAATATATTTTTAAAAAAAAACATGGTAATAGTAAAATTAGTTTATTTTACGAGAAAAAATAAGATTTTTGGTTTTATTAAAAATTTAACACATAAATTATATAATTGTTAAGATATTCTATTCCTAAAAAAATTACGAAGTTTTAAAAATGGCAAAAGTAGCTTATATAAAAGCGAACAACATAAGAGACGCCTGGCTATCGGCAATTGGTCAAGTATTATACGATGGAGACGACATTAAAACAGAATACGATAAACCTAACGATCCGTTATCAAAAGATGCAACTGTTTTAATAGAAGTAATTGAACCATTTAACAATCCTATAACTAGAAAAGACAAATTAGTAATGATAAAAACAAAATATGGGAATTCATTTGAAGTGTACGGTTGTATAGCAGATATATATCTAATTGGATCGATTCAAAGCGGTTATGTCGAAGAAATTATGGAAGGAATTAACGATCGTTATATCTGGGAATCTGGTCAGAGTTTTCCATATTCATATCACGATAGAATTTTTAATTATACGCCTTTCTCGTTAGAAGATACGATCCATATTGATTACGACTTAGAGATCGTTAACAGCGAATTTGTTAAAAAACATCAAAAGTTAATTCAAGCCGAAAAAATTAAAGTAACATCAGATTCTACGATTTGGAAATTAAAAAATGGTGTCGAACTCGATCTAGATAAAAATATTTCAGATCAAGTGGGTATTGATAAAATTTCTATTGGAGTATTCAATTTTCCTAGGGTAGATCAAATAAAATATATAATTGACAAATTAAAAAGCGAACCGTACAGTCGTAGAGCTCAAGCAGTTACGTGGAGACCGCTTGTAGATCCTTATCATCACGATCCACCTTGTTTACAGCGAATATTTATGAGGATAAAAGAAAACAAATTGTTGATGCAAACATCTTGGAGAAGCCGAGATTTGTTCAGGGCTTGGGAAGCTAATGTTAATGGTATGATAAGAATACAAAAATATGTAGCTGAACAATTAAATGTAGAAATTGGTCACTATTTAGATTTTAGTAATTCGCTTCACATATATGGAAGCAATATTCCCGAAGTCAAAGACATGTTGGTTCGCATGAAAAATAAAGGAGAACCTTTTCCAACGGATTTAATGGAATTAATGGGAAAAGAAAAATAATTTCTATATCTAAAAGATTTTTGGAAAAATTTCCTTTGTATTTTTAAATATCTGATCTTCTAATACTTCGGGATCTATGTTTTTGATTTTAGATATTGAGTACAACACCTCTTTTACCATCGCAGGAGTCCCTATATCTCCCGAATATTTTACTGGACCATCGCTCTCCAATAATAAATGATCATTTTCTACTTTCGTAGCAACTTTTTTCACAGGAGGCGAATATTTGATTGCAGGAGTAATTGAAAAATAATAACCTCTTTCAATTCCTTGATTCAAGAATTCTTCTGAACCAGAATACCAGTGAATATTGATATTGGGGATCTTATACGAAGGTAAAATATCAAAAACTATTTTTTCTGCCCCTTTAACGTGCAAATTTACCGGTAAGCGAAGATTTTCTGCAAGAAGGAGCATTTCTTTAAATATTTTAGTTTGAAGAGAATATAAACCTTCGTCTTTAACGAAATAATGATCTAATCCGATTTCTCCGATCGAACAAATTCTATTGCTGTTTTTCTTAATAAATTCTTTCGCAGCTTCCAATTGCGATTCAATCTCGTTGTTCATCTGAACCTCTTCGGGATGAATACCAAGAGAAGCGTAAATTGAACCGTATTGCTTTGAAATTTCCAAAACGCGATTTAATCCTAAAAAAGACATTCCTACGCATATAATCTTTTCGACGCCAACATCCATAGCTTCTTTTAGTAGCCATGATAGATCTAAATAGAGATTTGCATGGCAATGAACATCTATCAACATTTTTCAAGTCACAAAACTAAAAATAATTTAAACATTTAAAGAAATAAAAAAAGCTTTAGCAACAATACGTCTAAATCTAAATCTTTCAAAAAGCTCATGTTGTTAAAAATATAAGTCAATATTTTTCCTTTTCGAAATAAATTTAAACTAATATCCTCTCCGAGCCTTTCTTTTATAGCAATTACAACTCTCTCAATAATTTTGATTAAACTTCTTTTTACAACGATAGGATCGCAATTTGAAGGATTTACATCTGACACGCTAAATCCTTTTTCTCTTGAAAAGTATATTTTCTTTAATTCGATGTCGTCTTTCATTTCTTTATCGTTTTTAAAACCTTCAATTATCTCCTCGAACTTTTGAAAAACATATTCCTGCTGCGCTCCTGCAATTTTTTCTTGAATTATTTTAAACACTCGATTAAGTAGGCTTTGAATGACAGCTATAAGATTAAAAACATCCGCTAATATAGTTACAATTTCTGCCTCTGCCCATTCGTAAAAATAATTGTCAATAATATCAATAAAATCATGAAATGGATTTTTATCCCCGTCCCAACTATTGTCTCTTTTAACGAATTCTTCTTTATATTCATTTATAAATGCATCTTTTATGATATTTAATTTGCTCCTTAACTTTTCTGTTGTTTCCCTTCTATTGTCGGCAGCCACGAATAATAAATTATACTCCGAATCTGATAAATAAACCCATCTGAATCCGCTTAATTCTAAGCTTTCTATTTCCTGATGGAATTCTGTCATAGCGAATTTATTGAAAGCGCTCAACAGTCCAGATACTAAATCTTCGTCGATGTCCGTTTTTAGAAACGATTTGTACAACAATTTTATCCCGCTTTTTGAATCCATTATCCAAATGTTCATAATCTTTGTCTATACTAAATATTACAGTAAATCTTCACAAATTCTTGATTTTTTCCCTTAAATTAGCAATTTTTAAAGCTAATTTAAACTTTCTCGAGGATTTATCTTTATTGTCGTCAGAATCTAATAGATTTTTTAAATTTTCTAGTTCTTTGATTAGAAAATTTTTCATTTCCTCTTTAGTCGTTGGAGCGTTAGGATCAAATTGAG
>Ga0315284_10003983_pt1 | contig 20977 bp, 11 predicted proteins | sample YL17G09_16_MG_FD_203696 | JGI IMG/M metagenome (GOLD analysis project Ga0315284, IMG submission 203696) | Sediment microbial communities from Yellowstone Lake, YNP, Wyoming, USA - YL17G09_16 | ecosystem: Environmental > Aquatic > Freshwater > Lake > Sediment | place: USA: Wyoming | collected...
GAAGATGAAGTATTAGAGGAAGAGGAAGAAGAGGCAGAGGTTGAATCTGACAATGATGATATTAAGCCTTTGGAAGTTATTTCTCAAGCAGAAACGAAAGAGGAAGATGTAAAAGAGGAAGATGTAAAAGAGGAAGATGTAGAGGAAGAGGAAGAGGAGTTATTTGAGATTGAAATTGATGACGTAACGTATTACGCAACTGACGAAGAAAATGGAACTTTATATGATATTACACCTGATGGTGATGTTGGTAAAAAAGTAGGAATTATTAAAGATGGCGAACCAATTTTCAATTAGATTTTATATAAACTCTTTTCTCGATATATAATAAGTTAAATGTTTAATCTTTGTGCCCCAGCATTAATATATGTAGCATTTTCATTGACGCAAATAATTATAGACACATTTAAGGGTTTATATAATACCGCGTTTTTAAAAATAATTGTAATGGTAATAATTACAATACTTTTAAATACTTTATGTCAATCAGGAATGGGAATTATTTCATGGGTTATCGTTTTTATTCCATTTATTTTTATGTCTGTAATAGTAGCAATATTATTATATGTTTTTGGATTAGACCCTGAAACTGGCACATTAAATGTAAATTGTGATAAGAAACAACCAAAAAAAGGAAATTTAATATTTAGTTCAAGTTCACCCCCTATTAAAAAAAATGTTAAATTTATTGATGTTACATATTCAGATACACCATTACATACAAATGAAACAAATGATATAAATGAACAAATGTTAAACGACCATATGTTAAATGACCATCAAGTGCCCAATTGGTCATCTGACCCACAATACGAATAGTTTAATTCTTATAAATTATAATAAAACTATTTAAACAAAATGAAACAATTTATATATTATGATTTCTTTCTTTAATATGATTAAATTTTTGCTAGTTACTCTTCTTATTTTTGAATTAGAAGTATTAGATATTGAAGATGTAACAAGATATTTAAATGATAAACTAACAACATTAACTCTTATTGTTCGTGATTGTTTATCATATGTTATAGAACTATTTATTAATATAGCTTACTATATAATTTATGGATTAAGTATATGCGAACTTCAATTGAATAAATTATATATTGTTGTTAGTCCGCCACTTATTTCATTATGGAATTTATTTATCAATTTTGCTAAGGAAAACAAATGGATTACTGAAATAACTACACAAATGTTAATTTTCATTGATAATGATGGAAACAATACAAATATATGGATTATCGCAAAGGGAAAATTTGAACAATACAATAATGATTATTATTATTCAGGAATACTATTATTGGATAAAGATTTCGATACTAATTGTACTAACAAAATTTATTATACCAGTTATCCAGATTCGTTTAATTATATGACATCAAATGTATGTTTTATGTCCGTCCAATTAGAACACAACAATAAGACACATTCGATCGTTCTAAAAAATAATAACTACAATTATTATATTGTTGGCAATTGTTTAAATCAATTGTTCTTCAAATATTATTTAAAGAATGTACTCAAGGTTCAGTTTAATGAAGACAACTTTAATTATAAACTAACAATTATTGATGACAACGTTAATATTATAACAATTGATGAAACCCAATATATTATATTTAATCAAAAGAATTATAATATTAAATCTATTAATTTTGAATATAAAGAAAATAATGAATATAAAGAAAATAATGAATATAAAGAAAATAATGAATATAAAGAAAATAATGAATATAAAGAAAATAATGAATATAAAGAAAATAATGAATATAAAGAAAATAATGAATATAAAGAAAATAATGAATATAAAGAAGAAAACGAATTCCTTATGAATGATGAAGTAGAGTCAAATGAATCTGATAAATCTGATGGATTTGTTAATCTTGACCAAAATTAATAATAATAATAAATTAAAATAATATAAAAAAATTGAATTAAATAATATACAATGGAAACCTATCATACTGATTTAACAATGGCTACCGCAAGTATTTCCACTAATTCCATTATTGAAAGTTCCATATTTCATAAACTTAAATCTAGATGGAATTTATGGGCTCATTTGCCACAAGATTCCGATTGGACTGTTAATAGTTATAAAAAGATTTATCATTTTAAGACAGTTGAGGAAGCCATTGCGATCACGGAATCATTACCAGAAAATTTAGTTAAAAATTGCATGTTATTTATTATGAGAGATGGAATTACGCCTATGTGGGAAGATTCAAAAAATAGAAACGGTGGGTGCTTTTCATATAAAGTCTCTAATAAAAATGTAGTTGAAGTCTGGCGTGATCTTACATATATTCTTATCGGAGAATCAATCAGCACAAATAGCTCATTTGTTAATCGTGTGACAGGCATTACCATTTCACCTAAAAAAAATTTCTGTATTATTAAAATTTGGACAACCAATTGCGATCATCAAAATCCACAAATTGTTACAGGAGATATTAAAAACTTATCAGCACAAGGTTGTTTATTTAAAAAACATACCCCTGAATTCTAAATATATAAAAATAATACAAAAATAATACAAAAATAAGTTAAAGACATAAATTGATTAATAAAATATAATGAAATATCCATTTGTTATATTTTATCGTAAAGACAGATTCAACTATTTAGACAATTTTTTTATTGTTAATGCTGATAAATTAGATTGCACTATTTTTATTGCTAATTGCGTCGATAATGTTAAAAAATTACATAATTCAAATTTTCACTTATTAATTACATTTGGAGACTCTGTTGAAGAATATCAAGAAGAACTTTTAACGGTTATTTCAAAAGAAATGCTTATAAGACATATTCATATATTAAATGATTCAGATATAATTAAAAATATTACAACATTTAATGACACAATTAATAATATTTATATAAATTTATGTTCGCTTGACCGCGCTAAAACAAGACCTACATTTTCACTTTTTACACCATCTTACAACTCATATGATAAAATTTTAAGAGTTTATAATAGTCTTAAAAAACAAACATTGCTTGATTGGGAATGGGTTATTATTGACGATTCGCCAGATGATAAAAACTTTGAATTTTTAAGAACAAATTTTAATAGCGATGACCGTATTAGATTTTATCGTAGGTCATGTAATAACGGAAGCATTGGAAATGTTAAGAACGAAACTATTGGATTATGTCGCGGAAAATATGTTGTTGAAATGGATCACGATGATGAATTAATGCCCTTTGTTCTACAAGAATCAGCGGATCTCTTTAATAAAGACCCTGAACTTGGATTTATATATTATGATTGTTCATGCGTTTATGAAAATGGCAAAAATCAATGGTATGGCGATTTCATATGTAAGGGATATGGCGGATATTACTCACAAAAATATGAGGGACATTGGCGTTTAATTTATATTACACCAAATATTAACAATATCACATTAAGTCATCTTGTTTGTTGCCCAAATCATCCAAGAATTTGGAGACGAACAATATTAATGGATATGGGAAGTTATTGCGAATATTTGCCAATTTGTGACGACTATGAGATACTTCTTAAAACAGCAGTATCAACTAAAATAGCAAAAGTACACAAATTAGGATATATTCAATACATGAATGACAGCAATAATAACTTTTCTTTAATCAGAAATTCCGAAATCAACCGAATTGGACCTAATTACATTTCTCCCATTTATTATCAAAATTTACAAATTAATAATGTTATGAAAGAAAAGGATGCTTTTGAAGATACAATATACATAAATAACCATTCTAAAATTTGGGAAAGAGATCAACTAACATATAAACATAAGTATTGTAATCAAATAATTAATAATGATTACGATAAACAATTTTGTATTATTGGGTTTGATAGTTTGTTACATAATATTGATAGAATAAGAGAACTATATGAAAATACAAGAAACGATTTCATAGTCTTGGAAAATAAATGTACAATTGAATATTTACAGCAAAGGTTAGACAATTATGGATTTGAACGCGTTAAATGTTACAATCTTATTGGTTCATCAAGTGAAGAATTAATTAACTATTTTAAGTTGCTTTACCTATCTGTTGCGTCGTATGAGATTATTGATGTTGGCATTCAAAAAACAAAATTTAATACAAATTTTTACAATAGATCTCAAATTATCAATCAACTAACACAAAAAACTAACAAATATTTAGAAATTGGCGTTGAATATGGACAAACATTTAATGGCACACATTTTTTTGATAAACTTGGCGTTGACCCTGATCCAAAATTTATTCCAACAAATGGCAAACTAATTAAACTAACATCCGACGATTATTTTAAAAATTTAACTAACAACGATTCTTTAACTAATAGTTCAATCATTGAATTAAATGAAACAACATTTGATGCCATTTTTATTGATGGAATGCATCAATCTGAATATCTTTTGAGAGATATAAACAATAGTATCAATATACTAACAAATAATGGAATTATATTTATAGATGACATATTACCATTCAATTATAATGAACAGCTTAAAATACCAAATAAACATTATTATGAAGATGGAATTTTAAAAACAGGAGAAAATTGGACAGGAGATGTCTGGAAAGTTATATATCATATGTTATTACATTATTATGACAAAATAAACAGCTTTAAGTATTATGACAACATCAATTATAGAGGAGTTGCAGCATTTAAACTAAATGAAAAATTTCAAATAAATAATGACGATATTGATGTCATAAACAATTATGAATATTTCAAAGATTACAATAATTACATCAAGATATTATTAGAATTATAAGTTATTGAATTACGTGCTAATTTATTATAAAATATTAATAATAAATTATCATTTACACTTTTTCTAGTTCCATATCTATAAACTTTAAATTTTTATTTAAACGCTCTTTACAATATAAAAAATCGGCATCATTAATTATTATTTCAATACACCGCTTCGCCTCATCATATTTTTTATGTAAACAACAAGTAACAGATAGTTCATCTAATAAAAATTTACCATATGCTGTATATTGTACATTTTTATATTTTTGTTTAGCATCATTGTAAGAAATATTTAACGCACATTTTAACAATTCATACGCATCATTCACACGTTTATGTTTATTGCAATATAGACTCAAATAAAAATATGGTTCTGCTCTATCTGGAAATTTTTCCATTGCCTTTTTATAGTATGATGATATTTCGTCAAATGATCGTCCAATCTCTGTATATATTAATGCTATATTTACATAAATTTCATAAATCGTTTCATATTGAGTTTCATTAGTTATTATTGTTTCACATTTATTAAATAATTTAAGAGCATTATCGTAATCTTTATTTGTTTTATATTCACACGCAGAATTATACATTATATATATATTATTATCAATATGACTTATTGTGTTAAATGTATATACGTTTGTTGTTATTTTAGAATACCCATTATTATTCGGTCTTAAAGATGAAACAATATTTTCTTTAATATTATTTTTCTTATTTAATGGTATTTGAAATTCTATTTTTTCCATAAATATTAATAGAAGATATATTTATATTATTATTATTATTAGTATTATAAGTTAAATATAAACATTTTATTAATTTATTAATGGAAATAAAAATATCAGAATTACAACCAACAATATGTTTAAATATGATCGTTAAAAATGAATCGCATATTGTAAAGGACACTCTTCAAATGCTTTGTTCCAAAATAAATTTTTCGTATTGGGTAATATGCGATACCGGTTCAACTGACAACACGCGTGAAATTATTCAACAATTTTTTAAAGATATAAATATACCTGGAGAATTACACGAACATAAATGGTTAAATTTTGCACACAATAGAACACTTGCGTTAAATATTGCCTTTAATAAAACAGATTTATTATTTATTTTTGATGCTGATGACGAAATACACGGAGAAATTAAAATTCCAAGTAATTTAAATAATGATGCTTATCTTTTAAATTTTGGTTATGCCACTGGAATATCCTATCAAAGGGTTTTGTTAGTTAATAACCGTATTAAATGGAATTATCAATCAGTTATTCACGAATATATTAATTGTTTAATGCCTAATCCAAAGATAGTAACTCTTGAAGGAGATTATTATATTGTTTCTGGAAGAAAAGGCAGCAGAAGTAGCGATCCGAACAAATATTTAAATGACGCAAAAATACTTGAAGATGCTTATTTTGAAGCTAAGACAAAAAATGATCCTCTTTATTTACGTTATGGGTTTTATTGCGCAAATAGTTATAAAGACGCAGGTAATTCAATTGAGGCAATTAAATGGTATAAAATAGCACTGAATAATGAAAACTGGAGTCAGGAAAAATATATGTGTTGTTTTAATTTATATAATGAATATAATAAACTCGGCGAAAAAGAAAAGGGGATTTATTATTTAGTTGAATCATTCAAATATGACACTGAAAGGACAGAGTGTGCTTACATATTAATTCAATATTATCTTTCAAGAGATTTGTATCAACTGGCTTATCAATATTATGGATTAATTAAAAACTTTTATGAAAATAAGTATTTAGATTCTAACACAAATGGTAAGTTATTTGTTGAACAAGATAAATCAAATTTTTATTTGCCATATTATATGATTTTAGTAGCTGATAAAGTAAAAAATACATATCCTGATTATATACAAACTATTATTAAAATGTATGAAATTGTTTTCGTTAAAAAATATCCGATTAACGACGATTTCTTTATTGGAAATTTACTTTATAATTTACAATTTTTTATTGAATCGTGTGTTAGTTATAAACCATTTATAGAACTATTCCAATCATATATTGATTTTTTATACTCAAGAAATTGTAATATAAATAAACATCTTTTTTTAAAACAATTTGAAAAACACGGCATTAAATTAAAAACAACTGAAAAAACAATTGAAAATACATTCTCTCAAGATGAATGTAAAAATAGCAATAAAATATTATTCTATTCAGGATTTTCTAATGTACCGTGGAATTATACTTATTGTACTAACAAACCACTTGGTGGTTCAGAAACGGCTCTAGCAAATCTAGTAAAATCATTTACAACAAAGTTTGATATTTATGTTTGCGGAACAGTTGCTGAGGAAATTATTGACAATATTAATTATATTAATTTGGATACTTTAAAAAAAATTATTACATCAACACCTTTTCACACAATTATTGTTTCAAGATACATTGGGTTTTATGAAATGTTTTCTAATATATCATTTTATCAATCATTTATATGGGGACATGATGTTAGTTTATATCCCTATGGTTGTGATTTAGATGTTACAACTATTCTTAAGAAATGGTCACATAAAATTACTGGGTGTGTTTGTCAAACAGAATGGCATAAAAATACATTTATTCAACAATATCCTTCATTAAAAGATAAAATGTTTGTTGTAAATAATGGAATTGTTGTAGATAAATTTATATATAAACCAATTAAAATTTCAAATAGATTTATTTATACATCTTGTTCGGAAAGAGGATTGGATAAATTACTTGAATTATGGCCAAAAATAATTGAAAGTTTGCCTTCTGCTGAATTGTGCATTTGTTCATATAACAATTTTCCACAAAATGACTACGAAAAAAAATTAGATGAAATAATTAAACAATATAATAGTATTAAACATTTGGGTTGTTTAAATAAGCCACAATTATATGAACTTATGTCTTCTGCTGAATATTGGTTATATCCAACTAACTTTTCAGAAACATCTTGTATAACAGCAATGGAAATGTTGATGTCAGAAGTTATTTGTATTTATTATCCGATTGCTGGACTAGTTAATACGGTGGGGGATTATGGAATTCCAGTTGAAAAGGGAAATGAAATAAACGCAATTTTAAATTTATCAACTAACAAAAAAAATGAACTTATGAAAAAAGGAAAAGAATATGCTTTATCTTGTAGTTGGGAAAATAGAGCTAATAAATGGATAAACATAATTAACATTTCTAATAAATCAAATACTTTTAACGAAAATGTAGATAACACTTTTAACGAAACCTGTATTAAAGTCATTAATTTGACGAATAGAGAAGATAGAAAAAATCAAATGATTGAACAATTTAGAAAAGAAAATATTCAAAATTATGACATTATTGAAGCTGTTGATGGCAAAGATTTAGAAGAAACTAATGAGTTATATCAATTATTTCAAAATAATAATTTTGAAAACAAAAAAGGTGTTATTGGATGCGCGTTAAGTCATATTAAATTATGGAATAAATTATTAAATGATGAGACCAACGACTTTTATGTTATTTTAGAAGATGATATTGAATTATTTGATGGATTTAAAACTAATCTTCATAAACATTGTGAGATATTTCAAAAACAAAATCTAGAACATTTGTCGCTTGGTGTATTTGAGTGTAATAATAAATTACAGGAAAAAATACACAAAAATGAAATAACTATTTTTGAAAAAGATGTGTATGAAATTTGGAATATAGCATTTGCTTATATAATCAGCAAAAATGCTGTCAAAAAAATATTAGAATTTATTAACAAATGTTCAATTAAATGTGCTATTGATAATCCAAGAGCTTATGGTGACATTTTAACTCATCATCATACAACACTATGTATTGCCAAACAAAAACCATTCAGTTCATTTGGAACAGATATAAATAATTCAAACAAGTTTCTTTTTGATTTTCCAAAAAATAATATTAATTGTTTAAAAATTGCGTTTTGTGATTGGTGGAGTATTGAATATTGTGGAGGTTTTTTTGATTTAAATAATAATTTTATTACTAATATACTTAAACACGCAACAGTCAATATAACACTTGTTAGTCCTGAGGATAATCCAGATATTTTATTTTATAGTATTTTTGGATCAGAACATATGAAATACAATAATGTAAGAAAAATATTTTATTCTGGAGAACCATTTGGAACTAGACTTAATGCTAATTATAATATAACATTTGATAAAACTAGTGATATAAATTATAGATATCCATTATGGTTATCATATACAAATTCTTATTTATTGGAAGAATGTAATAGAAGAAAAAATGGAATTGTTAGCATTCCCAAACGCAATAAATTTTGCTCTTTTATTTCAAACGGAGAATGCAAAACTACTTGTAGAAGAGAAATAGTTGAAAAATTATCTAAATATAAAAGAGTAGATTGCGGTGGAAATTTTCTAAACAATATCGGTTATTGTGTTCCAAGAGGAACAGATTGTTCAGGTAAAATTGAGCATAATTTGAATTATAAATTTGTAATAGCTTTTGAAAACGAGGATTATCCTGGTTATGTTACTGAAAAAATATGTGATGTTTATAAATCTAATTGTATTCCAATTTATTGGGGAAATAAAGAAGTATTGAAAGATTTTAATCCAAATACCTTTATTTATGCTGGAAATTTTAATAATTTTAATGATTTAGTTGAGTATATAATAAAAGTTGATAATGATGAACAACTATACGCATCATATTTTGCCGAACCATTTTTTTCAAACAAATGGATGGATGTATTTAACGACCCATATAAAACTTTTTATAAAAATCTTGCTGATTGTATTATTGGGAAAAATGTAAATATATATAACAAATTTTATGAAATAACTATAAATCCAATATCAAAACTAAATATATATAACATATGGCATAATAAATTATTTGATAAATGCTATGATGAACTTGATAAATATTCTCTAAATAAAATAGTTATGTATGACGTTAATACAAGTTATACCAAATGTTATAATACAAATAAAAAATATAACATTATACGCGAATATGAATTAGATAATTATGATGAATTATTACAAAAAACAAATTATTGCCAAACATCATGTTTATATCATGTATTTATTAACAAACTTTATGAAAACTTAGATTATATTGGGTTTATTCAATATGATATGATATTATATAAAGATTTTATTTATGACATTGAAGATAAAATTAACAAAAATAACACTGAAAAAGATATATATTTTTATTCATTATGTGTATCAAATAAAATAGAGGTACCATATATATGTAAACCATATGAAAATTCCATTTTAGAAAAATATAATATGCATTTTAATACATCTCATAGTTATGATTCAATAAAAGATTTATCTAATAATTTTATTTGTCTGCATACATTTGTAATTCCAATTAAAACATTTGTTAAAATGATGACATGGTATTGCTCTATACATAGTTGGTTAAATAATAATTATTTAAATAATTTATATCAAGAAAGTATTTCCGAAATAACCGAAGAAGTATTTGGATTATTTTTATTATTACAAATGATTGAAGATGACACTATAATATTAGAAAAGTTAAATTTATATCACGAATGGCCTAATTTACATAATCAGACCGAATTTAATAATTACAAAGTGAAAATGCCTAAAAATGATGCTGTTAATAATAAATTGATATTTGATATTGGAGCAAATGTTGGAAATTGGGCTTTACAAAATATATCTGATACAAAAACCATAATATCTGTTGAAGCTAGTATTACTACATTTAATAAATTACTTGAAAATGTTAAAAATACTAGTATCATACCTTTGAATTATGCTGTATGTGATTCTATAGATGATTATATAACATTTTATGAAGCAGAAAGTAATGTATTATCGTCATTAAATAAAGATTGGATTAATGGATATAAATCAAGATTTAATGTTAATTGTAAACCAATTAAATGCAAAACGATTACAATAAATAAGCTTATAGAATTATATGGAGTTCCAGAATTAATAAAAATAGATGTTGAAAGTGCTGAATATTCTTGTATAAAATCATTAACTAGAAAGGTAAATAACTTATGTTTCGAATGGGCAAGCGAATATCTTGATATGAATTTAAATTCACTTAATTATTTATATAAACTTGGGTTTAGAGAGTTTTATATTCAAATGAATAATGATGATTATACATTTATTCCAAATGTTTATTATTCAATAGATATAATTAAAAATCAATTAATAAAAACATTACCAAAAATTGATTGGGGAATGATTTGGTGTAAATAAATATTAGTTAAAATTTATATTTAAAGATAAGCATTAAGTATAAATATGCTTATTGATATATTTTCATTAAGATTTATAAAAGAGGTAAAAGGAATTTTGCATTTAGGAGCACACGAATGTGAAGAAAGAATAAAATATTTAACAAGATTTAATTATATAACAGATGATAATATTATTTGGATTGATGCCTTAAAAAATAAAGTAGAATTAATTCAAACAACAATTCCAACAATTAGAATTTTTAATGAATGTATAAGTAACTTAGATGACCAACTTATATTTTTTAAAATAACAAACAATTATCAATCCAGTTCGATTTTAAATTTAAAAGAGCATATTATTGAACATCCAGACATTCATGAAATATCAAGGATTGAGATGAAAACCAAAACATTAAAAACTTTTTATAATGATAATAATTTTACAAATTCACAATTTAATTTTTTTGCACTAGATATTCAAGGTGCAGAATTACTTGCTTTAATCGGAGCTGATAACATTCTTAACGATGTTGACTATATTTATATCGAAGTTAATACTAAAGAATTATATGAAAATTGTGCATTATTAGATGATATTGATATTTATTTATCAAAATTTAATTTTAAAAGACAAAATATTTTAATGACGGAACACGGATGGGGTGATGCATTTTATGTTAAAACTCAATTTAATATTTCATCTGATTTTAAAATATACTATGGCACAGATATTAATAAAATGGACATTACTGAATCTGTATTAAAAATAGATAAAAATAATAATATTATTCATATTCCATCAGGTGATGAAAATAGGGCTATTCTATTTGGAGATCCATCTTATGGAAATTTAAAAAAAATATTTATACAATCAAATAATGATAGTTATATGATTGACCATAATGATAACATTTATTTTAATATGGATGACAATACGTTAGAAATAAATAATGTTCCACAAAAATATAAACATCATTTAAGTATTATGGCTATTTTTAAGAATGAAACTATGAATTTAAGACTTTGGTTGGAACATTATTTATGGCAAGGTGTTGAACATTTTTATTTAATTGATAATGATAGTAATGATAAACCACTTGATATTTTACAAGAATATATAGACAACGGAATTGTTAGTTATTTTTTAAGAACAGAAAAATATAAACAAGCAGAACATTATAGAAATGTTTTTGACGAAAATAATATAAAACAAAATACAGAATGGCTTATAATATGTGATCTTGATGAATTTTTCTTTGGAACAGAAAAAAAATTAATTTATACCATATATGATTTCAAAGATTACGATGTTATATATACAAATTCTTTTTTTTATGGTTGCGATGATATTATTAATCATCCGAAGGATATAAGAATTAGCAATATTCATAGAAATGATGATATATCTAATGGTAATAAATATATTTTTAAACCTAGTATTATAAATGATAGTTCAGAAATCTGGATACACTGGTTAGTTGTTCCAAATACTTTTCAAAGAAAAATTTATAGAAATGAAATTATAAATAATACAAATATAAGACTCAATCATTATCAAATTCAATCACTTGAATACTTTCAAAACGTTAAAATGACAAGAGGAGATGTTTCTAAAGCAGAGCTTGAAAATATCAGAAACATGGATATTTTTGAAGAATATAAATGTAGATGTATAATTAAAGATGCAATTTTGAAAAATATTATTGAAAATGATTTGTATGATAAAAATGGAGAACAAATGAAATTTTATGATGAAAATAGAAAAATAATAGATAATAAATCTATTGAATATAATGAACAAATGTTAGTAAATAAATATATTTTAGAAGATGACATTGTTTTAGAACTTGGAGCAAGATATGGAACTGTTTCTTGTTCTATAAATAAAAAATTAAATAATAAATATAACCAAGTATCTGTTGAACCAGACCAAAGAGTTTGGGATGCTTTATATTTAAACAAAATTAAAAATAATTGTAATTTTAACATAATTAATGGATTTATTAGCAATAAAACATTAGGATTAACAAACTTAGGACATGGATTAGATGGATATGGAACTACTTTTTTTGAAGACGATACTTCAAAAATTCCATCATTTACTTTAAATCAAATTAAAACAACCTATTATATTAATAAATTTACAGCTCTTGTTGCTGATTGCGAAGGATTTTTAGAAGTATTTTTTGATGAAAATCCAGAACTTTATAAAGATATCAGAATTATTATTTTTGAAAGAGATTATGAAGATAAATGTAATTATAATATTATAGAACAAAAATTATCAAAATATGGTTTTGTAAATGAATTAACAGGTCATCAAAATGTATGGATTAAATATAATTATAACATATGAAGATACATAACTATAGAATTTCCATTTTCATCTAATTTTATTATATTCAATATTCATCAATATTATATTTAATTATTTATATTTAACTAGTTAAAAAAAATAATTTACTTTCATAATTTTATTTAAATTATCATATTTTGTATTTAAACCAGTTGTTACAAAATGCCCCCATAGAGGGCACCATATTTCTCTAGCTTTTCCAAGAAATATCGCTGATAATGAAAATGTACTTCTTGACATTATTAGTACATCAGCATTACATAATAAATATAAATCATAATTTTCATTATCACTACGAATACATCTATATGTATAATTTATATCATAATCTCCTGGTTGCGTTATAATTATTATTTCGTGTTCAGGATATTTTTCTTTTGCTTGACTAATTGCTAGTTCTATTTTATGTCTTGCCAAAGGGGTTTGCATATTACAATATCCTAAATTTCTTATCCCTTGTATAATTTGTTCATCATTATTAATTCTATTCTTATAATAATTGCTACAAATTTCTCCATTATAATCTGCCCTATCTTTTATATCTCCCATACGTAAATGAACTAAAATAGATTTTTTTGGGTTAAATGGTATTATAAAATTACTTGGAACATTTACATTAATTTGCGTTATGATTGAATTACTTATATATTTTTTAAAATAACTTATTAGGTCGGTATTTATATTATATAATGCTTGGGTTGTAATTATTAATAAATCACAACTATAAAAATATGCTAATCCATTAAATTTTGTTTCAAATTCTAATAAATATTCCATTATATTTAAATTATTGTATTTTGATTTATAATCTTTAACAGGAAATTTTTCATTATACTTATCAATCCAAACTAACAAACTCTCTACTATAAAACTTTTGGGATATTTATTGTTTTCATATTCATAATCATTATTATAGTTCACTTTTGTCGGATCGTATACTATATATAAGTTATTATAAAAAGCATAAATTATTATTGATAAATATTGAATTAAATGACTTCCTAATCTATCTCCACGTGAATATAAATAAATTGATTCTTCCATAAATATTAAAATGCTTTATATTTATATTAAATTTAAATACAAATATAATTACTTAATTTTCAGTTGAAAAAAAGAATACTTGAAATAATCTTCCGTTTTCTTTTGAATCGCCAAAATAATCCATTGACATATGAAATCTATTTGAATTAAACAATATTAAACGATTAAATACATTTCCTACCTTATCCACATTTTCCCATTTTGTTAAATCCTGACTACATTTATCCATTTCTACTTTATTATCTAATATTTCCATATCTCGCTTACACATTGTTCCGTCTTGAAAACGATAAAATGATGTGCCAGAACTTATTGGAGCATCGGGAGTTAAATAAAGTACTCCAGCCCAATTATTAAAACCATCAATATGAACCCACGACCTATCCTTACTTGTTGTATATTGAAATGAACCGTTATAAATTTTAGAAGCATCTGAACCATCTTCTTTTGGCATTGGAAACTCGGTTATTTTTCCTCCAAATGGCTGTATATATTTTTGGATTATTGATTTTAATGATTCATTCGCATATGATATTGTTCTTTGTCCAGGATAATTACCTCTTACTAAAAAATCTTCTGTTAAAATATGATTTCTTGTATCATACGGATTATTATAAAAATTATCGATAACAATTAGACCACAACTTGGATTCCTTTTTTTAATATCATTAACTAACAATTCTTGTTTTTCTTGTTTTTCTTGTTTTTCTTGTTTTTCTTGTTTTTCTTGTTTTTCTTGTTTTTCTTGTTTTTCTTGTTTTTCTTGTTTTTCTTGTTTTTCTTGTTTTTCTTGTTTTTCTTGTTTTTCTTGTTTTTCTTTTTTTGATTTATCCATAAAACAATATCCGAATTACTTTTTATATATTTTTTATAATAATAATATTAAAAGCAATATAATAATGCTATTATATGAAAACTATTTATAACAAACCGGTTTATGTTTTAGAAGACGAATTTGTTCAGGTTCCTCATTCGGAATTTAATAACTTAATCATTTTAAAGGATTTGAATATAATAGAAAGAATTATTGGATTAATCAATGAAATTCAACAATCTTGCAATTTAACATCTTTTGTTAGTTTAAACACAAGTCATGGAGGATATGTTCCAATGAATTGTTCTTCTAATTTTTTAAATGTTATTATAAGTTGTAATGATTTACATTATGATAATATTAATAAGAATATACACGATATAAACGAAATAAAGTATAAAATAATACTTGAAAATTCTACAGATGTTTGTATAAATAAAGAACTAACAAATTGTTTGTTAGTTTATTCTGGTTCTAATGTTGGTCGTTCTAATATGATTGACTTTGACAAATATATTAAATTTAATCCAATATTTATATTTCATAAAGACAATAATTCGTCAGAACCAGACCCTAATTATGGAACTAAGTTTAATTTATCTAATTCTGATTTAGTTCTATATGTTCCAGAAATACATATTGATTTATTTAAATGCGCATTTAAATATTACTTAGATGAACAAACTAACATATTGAATTATGATAATCTAATTAATCTTTGTGTAATGGTTAAAAATGCTGGTCCTCAATTTGAAGATATGTTAACAAAAAATTTAGATTTAATTGATTGTTGGACTATTTTAGATACAGGAAGCACTGATGAAACAATTGATATTATTAATAATTTGTTAGTTGATAAGAAAAAAGGAAACCTATATCAAGAACCATTTATTAATTTCAAAGATAGTAGAAATAGATTACTTGAATTAGCTGGACAACATTGTAAATATACATTAATGCTTGACGATACATATATAATTGAAGGACAATTAAGAGAATTTTTAAATACAGTTAGAGGAGACCAATTTTCTGATTCATTTACTTTGTTTATTAAAAGTCATGATGTTGAATATGGCTCAAATCGTATTTTGAATTCTGATAGAAGGTTGAAATACTTATATAAAATACACGAGGTTATAACACCCAAAAATAATATAAATGTTGTCATACCTATCAATGTAGCAAATATACTTGACGAAAGATTTGATTATATGGAAGACAGAACTATGCAACGAAAACAACTTGACCTAAGATTATTACAAGAAGAAATTGACGAAGATCCTGAAAATCCAAGAAGTTATTATTATATGGCACAAACATATAATATATTAGAGGAACACGAACTCGCATTTGAATATTTTATAAAAAGAATGAATTGCGTAGATGAAGGATTTAAACAAGAAAAAGTGGATGCAGTATTTGAAGCAGCAAGAATTGCTAATTTTAAACTTAATAAACCATGGAGCGTATGTGAAGAATTATACAACGCAGCATATAATTTAGATACATCACGACCTGATTCACTATATTTTTTGGGAATTCATAATTTTCTTGAAAATAAGAAAAAAATAGCATATGATTATTTTAAAAAAGCATTTGAACTTGGTTATCCAATACATTGCCAATACAGTTTAAAACCAACATTAAGTTATCATTTTTTGCCGAGGTATTTAACTCAATTATGTTATGAACATTCAAATTTTGAATTAGGTGAACAAAGTGCATTGTTATTCTTACAAAATAATAAACCAACAGAAGACTACTATAATATAATTTTAGATTGGTATAATATTTTTGTAAATATCAATAAATTAAACAGAAATCCAACTAACAAATTTAATAACAACTTTAATAATATTGTTTTAAGAAACAAAACTAATAAACCATATTTAATTTTTGTCGCGGATGGAGGATTTAGTGCTTGGTCTGGAAGTTCAATCTTGAAAAATGGCGTTGGTGGTTCTGAAACATATATTATTGAAATGGCAACATATATCCAGAAACACGGACACTATAAAGTAATTGTTTTTTGTAATTGTGACAATTCTGAAATTTTTAATGATGTTGAATATTTACATTTAAGCAACTATCAAGATTTTATTTCCAATATTTACGTTAATACTTGTATCATTTCAAGATATTCTGAATATTATCCTGCTGCTACTTTATCTAATATTGATAATATTTATTTAATAGCACACGACCTAACATTTACAGGAAATATAATTCCGATTCATAACAAATTAAAAAAAATATTTTGCTTAAGCGAATGGCACGTTAGTTATTTAAGCAATGTTTTTCCTCAATTAAAAGATTATTTAGTTCCATTTTATTATGGCATTGATTTTAATAATTTTTTATCAGACGACATAACAATAAAACAAAAAAATAAGTTTATTTATTCATCTTTTCCTAATCGTGGATTACTTGAATTATTAAAAATGTGGCCTAAAATTTATGATAAATATAATGATGCTTCGCTTCATATTTTTTGCGATTTAAATGGAGAATGGGTAAATAGAGTAGCTACTAACAAAATAACAGAAATTAAATTATTGATTGAACAATACGAATCTAAATACAATATTCATAATCACGGATGGGTTGATAAAAAAACATTGGCGAATGCTTGGTTAACCAGCGAATATTGGTTTTATCCATGCACATTTCAAGAAACATTTTGCTTAACCGCATTGGAAGCAGCATTAACCAAAACATTGGCAATTACAAATAATCTTGCCGCACTTCAAAACACTGTTGGCGATAGAGGCATAATTATTGAAGGTAATGCCGAAACAAATGATTGGCAAAATAAAGCCTTGAAAGAAGTATTAAATATAATGGACAATCCTTCTAAAAAAGAAAAATTAATTAATAAAAATTATAACTGGGCAATCAATTTATCTTGGGAAAATCAAGCAAATAAATTACTTAATGAACACTTACTAACAAATAAATTTCAATATTGTGGAATGTTTAATTGGACTAATGATTTACCTTCTTCAAAAGACAGAGAAATATTTGTCAATTTTATAAATTATTTCAATGAAAATAATAAGAACAAATATCCAAAAGTTTTAGAAGTCGGCACATATGCAGGCGTTTCTTTAATTCACATTATTTCATTAATACCAAATTCAATCGGTTATGGAGTTGATAAATGGGATGATTATGACGAAGAAACTGTTATAAATGACGTTAAAATTAAAGTTGATATATTAAATAATATAAATAATAACAATATAAAAAGACTTTTTGAAGAGAATGTTAAAAACTTTTGTCTTGAAAATAGAATTACTGGATTACAAGGAGATTCTACAAATGTATTACTTAATTTGATTGAAAACAAAGAAGTATTTGATTTTATGTATATTGATGGAAGCCATAAATGTATAGATGTTTATAATGATTGCGTTTTAGCTTGGAGAATACTTAGACAAGGAGGATTAATGGTATTAGACGATTATCATTATGGTCTTAGTGATGTAAATAACGACCCTTTAAATTATCCTTTTATGGGAATTAATCATTTTTTAGAAAAATATAAAAAAGAATTAAAAATATATAGCAAGGGATATCGCGTTTTTATTGAAAAAATTTAGAGATATTCAATATATAATGGAAATTAATTATACATCAGAAAAAGAAGCGTGTTTATTTTCACCTATATTTAATCAATTAATTAAAGGAAAAGTTGATTATATTTATAATAATTCAATTATAACAAATCAATTTTTTGATGTTGAAGTCTGTAAAACTGCTTTGGAATATGCTTTGCCAAATTCCGATATTATTGATATTGGGGCAAATATTGGATTAGTAACCCTTGGAATTAAAAGATTATTAGAAATAAATAATAGTAATAATTATATTAATAATTTTCATTGTTTTGAATGCAATAATGACGTTTTTAATTATTTAAAATACAATACAATGGAACACAATGATATTATATTATACAATTTTGGATTATCTGATACATCACAAATAGCTAATATGGAAATTAACAATTATAATAATGGATGTAGTACTATAAAACAAATATATAATAATTCAAGTAATAATATGGATATATTAGATTATAATGTTCAAAAATTCAATAATATAACACTTCAAAAAAATATATTTGTTTCTTTAATGCCTTTGGATTTATTTATTAATTTATTTGAAAAAAATGTTTGTGTAATTAAAATAGATGTAGAAGGAATGGAAATTAATGTGCTATTGGGAGCTAAAAAATTAATAGAAAAACATAAACCTACTATTATTGTAGAAATATTTGATATTAATTTAATAAAAGTTAATGAACTTATGACAAGTTATAATTATGAAAATAAAGGATTAATTCCTAAAAAATATAAGTCAGAAGATTATCTTTTTACATACAAATTTTAGATTATTTTTAATTATTATTTAATTAAAAATCATTTATATTTTTTTATTTAATTGTATCATTTTTCTTTTCGGTCGGTATAATTAAATCTAGTATTGATACTCCACAGAAAAATTTGTGTATCCTGGATTATAGTAACCACTTGCCACCACATCCAAGTTGCTGCTTAAACCATATCCTGAATTATTTAAAACAACTTGACTATCAACTATGGGAGCTCCTACAAGTGAATTACTTGCTACTCCATTACCTCGTGTTGTAAAGATAGTTGCAGCGGATGGCGCAGAATACCATGTTATACCATCTTGGGAATACGCTATCGTGTTTGCACCATTTCCATCCGCAACCCATCTTGTTCCATTCCACGCTACTCCTCTTCCTTGTATTGAAAAGATAAGTAATGCTGTAACACCTACCCATGTTATGCCATCATTGGAATAAGCAATACTATTTGTTCCCTGACCAACCGCAACAAATCGTATTCCATTCCACGCGACTCCTAAGCCAAATGATGTAAAAATATTTGGACCAGTTACACCAAGACCTGTCCATGTACTTCCATCGGTGGAATAAGCAATCGTATTTGTTCCTTGACCAACGGCAACCCATCGTATTCCACTCCAAGCTACACCAAAACCTGATACTGAAAATGGATTTGTTGCGGCTGCTGTCCAAGTAATTCCATCGGTGGAATTAAGGATACTATTTGTTCCCGCTCCAACAGCAACCCATTTTGTTCCATTCCAACCTATACCAGTACCAGTTGTAAAAGTGTTTGTTGCTGGAGTCCATGTTATTCCATCAGCGGAATAAGCGATTGTATTTGTTCCATTTCCAACCGCAACCCATATTGTTCCATTCCATGCCACACCAAAACCTGTTGTTGAAAATGTAACTAATGCGTTGCCAGTCCAGTTTATGCCATCCGTAGAATAAGCGATACTATTTGTACCAGATCCAACGGCAACCCATCGTGTTCCATTCCACGCCGCTCCATAACCCTGTACAGAAAAAATAGTTGCTCCAAGACCCGTCCACGTTATTCCATCTGGTGAATACGCGATACTATTTGTCCCTGACCCCATTCCAATGGTTGGCTGTTGGATAAATACGGAACCTTTTCCTCTGTTCCATGCGACACCATACCCAAACGTTGTAAAAATATTTGGACCCGTTACACCGAGACCTATCCAGGTGATACCATCAGAAGAATACGCGATCGTATTTGTTCCTTGACCAACAGCAACCCATCTTGTTCCATTCCACGTTACTCCATAGCCTAACGTTGAAAAGATAGCTGTTCCAATGCCTACCCATGTTATACCATCATTCGAATACGCAATACTATTTGTTCCCTGACCTGTCGCAACCCATCGTGATTCA
>Ga0315284_10003984_pt1 | contig 20977 bp, 12 predicted proteins | sample YL17G09_16_MG_FD_203696 | JGI IMG/M metagenome (GOLD analysis project Ga0315284, IMG submission 203696) | Sediment microbial communities from Yellowstone Lake, YNP, Wyoming, USA - YL17G09_16 | ecosystem: Environmental > Aquatic > Freshwater > Lake > Sediment | place: USA: Wyoming | collected...
TCGGCGATTGCTGGCAGCTCCCGCGGGACGAATCCGTATCTGGTGGGGGCCGGCGGGGGGGCTGCAGCCGGAGGAGCGAGGGTGTCGAACGCCGCCGGCGTGAGGACGGACCTCAACTCGACCGCGACGGCCACCGACGCCGACGGCGCTTCGACGACCCCCTCCGCTCCCGCCGGCGCCGGAGCCTGGGTCGTCTCCGGCCAGGTCCCCCAGGTCACCGCAGCCAGGGTCCCGCCCGTCGGCGGCGCCCCGGCCGCGGCCCTCGCGAAAGAGATCGCGACGCCCCCCGAGCCCAAACTCGTCGGGTGGCCAAAGCACATGGGCGGCAAGGCGACGTCGGCGGCCCTGGCCATCAAGGTGAACCAGGGCCCGGCGGGCGAGAGCCCTCGCACGCGCAGAACCGAGGAGGAGGTCACGGGCCAGCGGGCGGACCCCGCCGCGGGGGCCAGGCCGGCCAACCCGTGGGCCGCGCCGAGGGGCTCGGGCGGCGCGGGCTGGACGGCCGCCAACGAGGTCGCGACGACGCTCGCGCCGCCGCGGGCCGACGCCGCGCCGCTCCCTTCCAACACGTCGTGGTTCGACGTGGGCGACCTGGGCGGGACGCTCATGGTGGACATCAAGGATCTTCCCGCCGGCAGTGCTGGTGGCGGTGCGTTTGTCGCTCCTGGAAGCGCTGCTGCTGCTGCTGCTTCAAACTCGACTTCGTCCTCGTCGGCCGAGGAAGAAGAGGAGCGAGAAGAGGGGGAGGCCGGAGCCGCTCCGGCTCCCTCCCCTTCCTCTTCCGCTCCTCCCCGGCCCCTGCTCGCGTCGTTCGTGCAGCTCCCCGGAGCTGCTGCGGCGGTTGCCCCCTCTCCCGCCGCTGCGGCTCCCCAGCATCGAGGAGGACGGGGCCTCCTCCAAGGAGGAGCGGGCCCCATCATCGGCGGCGTCGGCGGCGGCACCCCGGGCCGCGGCGTCTTCGGGCCCGGGGGCACCGCCTCCGTCGGCAACGTCGGACCCGGCAGCGGCTTCGGCGCCTCCGGCAATAGAGTTCCTTTCGTGCAGCAGCCCGGGCTCATGGGCTCTTCTTCGAGGCCCATCGTCGCCGTGCCGCGCTCGGGCGCCGCGCCGCCCGGCTCCGTCGTCATCGGCTACGTCCCCGCGGGCATGCAGCCGTCCACCACGCCCACGACCTCGGGCCTTCCCCTCGGCGTGCTCCCGCTGAGGGAGGGCCAGGCGCTGCCCCCGGGGGCGACGCCCGTGTACGCGAGGCCCGGGATCGTCGGCGCCGGAGGGAGCGGGAGCTCGCTCGATGCCCCCTCCTCCTCGCTCGCGGCGGCGGTCGCGGCGGCGACGGGCTCGCCGGCCTCGGCCGCCGCCGTCGCCGCGGCGCTTGCAGCCGCGAACGTGACGGCCTCGCCTCTGTCCTCGACGACGTTTGTGGGGTCTGGAGCAGCAGAAAACGGGACGGCGACGTCGTTTTCGCCGTCTTCGTCTTCTTCCTCCGTTCCGGCCCCTGCCGCGGCTGCCGCCGCCGCTGCCGCCTCCGGCGGAGCAGGAGCGCTCACGACGATCCTCCCGACCTCTGCCCTCTCCGCGATCCGCATCCCGGGAAGCGCCGTCCCCCCCGGGTCCCGCTTGCTTGGCTGGGTGCCAGCTGGAGTGACCCCGGGCCCGCCGGGCGCCGACGGCGTCCCCTCGGGCGTCGTCGCGGCGGGCCCCGGCGACGACGTCGACAAGGTCCCCGCCGGCGCCGAGCCGATCTGGCTCCCCCCGCTCGCGGCAAGCGTCGCCACGGCCCCTCCCACGCTCGTCGACGGGTCCGCTGTGCCCCCGGGGGCCACCCTTGTGGGATTTGTGCCCGCCGGGGTCGTTCCGGGCCCGCCGGAGACTCCGGGGGGCCTGCCAAGGGGCGTGGTCCCGATCTCGAGCCCGACGGCGGCGACGGCAAACGGCACGTCGACCCCGACGCCTCCCCCTTCGATCCCCGCGGGGGCCACGCCGGTCTACGCCCCTCCGCCACAGGGCAACGCGGCCTATGCTCCTGCCCCCGGGGGCGGAGTGACGATCGTAGTCCTCGAACCTGCCCCGGAGCTGCCCCCCGCTGCCGCCGCCGCCGCCGGAGGCGCCGCCCCGGCGGCCGCGGCGGTCGCCGCCGCGGCGAGGGGGCGGGGGAAGATCCCGGTGGGTGCCTGGGCCAAGCCCGCCAAGCCCACGCTGCCCCCCAAGGGCCCCATCATGGCCGCGGCGATCGCGAGCCTGCGCAAGCCTGGGAAGGGCGGGGCGGCTGGAGGCGGCGGGGCGGCTGCGACGCCGCCGCAGGCGCCGCGGCCTCAGCAGCCGCAGCAGCAGGCGCCGCAGGCCGGGAGCGCGGTCGCCGTCGTCAGCCCCCCTTCTCCACCCTCGGCAAGCCCGCAGGCCCCGAGGCTTGTGTCCTACGGGGACGTGCCCGCGGGCTCCCGCATCGTTGGCTACGTCCCCGAGGGCGTCACGCCGGGGCCTCCCTCGGTCGCGGGCGGCCTGCCGGCGGGCGTCGTCGCCGCGGGCCCCGGCGTGACGCCGCCCTTTGGCAGTACGCCCGTCTTCTCGCCCCCGCCGCTCGAGAGCGGCGGCGGCGCCCCTTCGACTCCGATCAGGGTGGAAGGCTCGTCCCTGCCCGCCGGGGCAACGCTGGTCGGGTACGTCCCTGCGGGCGCGACGCCGGGCCCGCCCCGCGCCGCCGGGGGCCTGCCCGAGGGCGCCGTGAGCCTGAGCGGCAAGGGCGGGAGCGGCGGCCCGACGCTCGCCGACGTCCCGAGAGATGCCACGCCGCTCTACTCCCCTCCGGCCTCCTCCGCGACGCCGGGACAGCAGGGAGGGGCCGGAGGCGCGCCGCTGCGGGTCGACGGGAGCGCCGTTCCGGCCGGGTCGGTCCTCGTCGGCTTCGTTCCGGCCGGCGTCATCCCCTCGGCGCCGGCGGCGCCGGGCGCCCTGCCGGGCGGCGTCGTCGCGCTCCCCCGCGGCGCGCCCGTCCCCGAGGGGGCCACGCCCGTGTTCGCCCCCCCCGGGTCCGTGCCCTTGGAGACCGCTCCGGTCACGACGATCGCCGTCCCCCCGAGCTCTCCTCCGAGCTCCCCGCCGGCCGTCGTCTCGGCGCCGCCGCCGCGCTTCGTCGAGCCCTCGAAGGGCTCCCCTCCGGCGGGCTCCGTCCTCGTGGGGTACCTCCCCCGGGGGGTCGTCCCCGGGGCGCAGATCGCACCGGGGGGCCTGCCAGCGGGGGCCCTGCCGCTGGCGAGCGGGCAGGGAGTGCCCGAGGGGGGCACGCCGATCTACGCCCCGGCCGGCGCCGCGGCCGGCGAGGCGCCCAGGCTCGTCGCCGGCGGCGGGAGCGGGAACGGGACGGCCCCGCCGCCCCCGGGGGCGACCCTCGTGGGGTACGTTCCCCGAGGCGTCACCCCGGGCCCGCCGCCGACGCAGGGGGCCCTGCCCGCGGGCGCGATCCCGCTGGCGCAGGGGCAGCCCGTCCCCGAGGGGGGCACCCCCGTGTTCGCGCCGCCGCCGGCGACGGGGGCCTCCCCGACGACGTTCGCGCCCGCTCCCCCCGTCGCTGCGCCGGGAACGACGAGCGGCCCGTGGATGACGACGGGGGTCCCCTTTGCGCAGGCCCCTCCGACGACCGGGAGCGGCAACAACAGGCTCGGGCCGCCGCGGAAGGGGAAGCCCGCCGCCGGGGCCGGGGGCGGTGGCGTCTGGGGGAGAAAGGCCGGGCCCCCGTCGCCCGCGACGGGCCCTGCTCCCTCCTCCGCCTCGTCTTCGTCGACGACAAAGTTCGCGCCTGCTCCGCCCGCTGGGACCGGAGCTGCCTCTGCTGGTGCCGCCGCAGCGGCGGGAAAGACGACCTTTGCCCCGGCGCCCCCGCCGGGCACTCCCGTTGTCGCCCCCGCTGCTGGAAACGGCAGCACCACCTCCTTTGCTCCCGCCGCCCCGGCCAACGCCACCGACAGGCCCCTCCAGCGCCTCGGGGAGGTCCCGCTCGACGAGAACCGCGGCGGTTCGACGACGACCTTTGCTCCCGCCCCTCCGGGCGCGGCCGCCGCTGCGGCCGCCGCCGCGACGGCGCCGCTCGGCTTCGCGCCCGTCCGGTCTGGAGGCCTCCCCTCCTCGGAGCCGCCGGCCTTCATCCCCGCCTCGAGCCTGGGCTCGCTCGACGGACCTTCGCCGCAGCAGCAAGCAGCTCAGCAGCAGCCTCAGCAGCTGCAGCGCCCCTCTTCTGCGGCCCCCGCGCCGCCGAGCTCGCTGGTCGACGTAGGCCCCGTGACGGGCGCCGCCGGCGACGACTTTTCGACCCGAGGCGCGTTCCCCGAGGCCCCCAACCGGCCCCCCGGGTCTCCCAAGGGCCCCACGCCGCTGCAGGCGGACAGGTCCTGGGCTGCCGCGGCGGGTCAGGGGGGCGAGGGGACCGTCACCGTCGCTTCGGCGTTCCCGGGCGCCGCTGCGTCCGTGGCCGCCTCGGTCAAGAAGGCGGCGGCGCTGCCCGAGGAGACTCCTGCGGCGACGTTCGCTCCAGGGGCGAAGCCGAGGTGGGACGAGGTGCCGGACGCGCCGCATTCGATGGCGAAGATCGAGGCGGCGGGAGGAGGAGGAGGTGGCGCCGTCGGAATCGCACAGGAGCAGAGTTGAGAGAGAGAGAGAGAGAGCTCGAAACGTCCGACGACACCCGGGTTTTCCCCTTTTTCTTTCTTCTTTCGTTTCTTCTCCTTCCTGCCACCGCTACCGCATCTGCACTTTTGCTTTCGCCCTTTACCTTTATTTCTTTTTTTTGCGCGCGCGCGGGGCCGCGTCGCGCGCATCTGCTTTTCTGCTCTGCTCATTTTTACTTTCTGCTTTTCTTCTGCCTTTTCTTTTGTTTTCACAGGAATCGGGGCGCTCTTCGCGGTGCCCCACTCCTCAGATCCCTCAGCATTCCAGCGCCCACCCGTAAAAGTATGACGTCAATCAGTCTCTTGTCCCCCCCCCATTCTCCGCTTGCGCTGGGCAACCGGGAGTGTAAAAAAAATATTCTAAAAAAATGGGAAAAAATCAGACGACCAACGACTTTCTTCTTTTTACAAAAAAAAAAAAAAAAAGGCAGCGTCGCTTCGCAGCAAACAGCGCGTTTCTTCTATCTCCTTCTCTCTCTCCCTCTCTTTCTCTATCCTTGTTTCGGTTGCTTTGGTTTCTTCTCAAGAAGAACAGAGGAAAGCGGGGAGGCAAAAAGAAAAAAAGGCGCGGAGGAGGGAGGGGGGGGGGCGAGACAGAGACAACTCAGTCACCTTCCCCCCACACTGAAACCGCTTCCTCTCTTCAGAGCTTGTCGCGCGGGCCCAGCGCCGCGGGCTTCTGCGGGCCCACCGTGATCGGCAGCTTGACGTCCTTGGCGCCCTTGATGCCCCACGCGACGACGGCCGACGGGAACGCGAGGCCCAAAAGACCCAAAAGGGCCTCGCGGCGCACGACGGGCGCGGCGGCGCGCTCGAAGAACTCTGCCTGCAGGCCCGGGTAGCGGGCGCCGTCGGCCTGGCCGTACATGTCCCAGGACCCGGCGGTGTTCTCGAGGTCCTGCGGAGAAAGGGAGGGGAGGAGGAGGAGGAGGGGGAGGAGGAGGAGGAGGAGGAGGAGGAGGAGAGGGAGGAGGAGAGAGAGGGAGAGAGTAAGAAATGAGCAATCGCGCTCTGGTCGAACGAGAGGAAAGAAAGAACTCAGAATCGAGCGAAAAAGGAAGGGAAGAAAAGAACTCACGTCGAGGTCGAAGTAGCGGGACTCGTCGCCGTACTTGGCAGAGACCTTGACGGCGGCGCGGGCGCTGCGAGAAAGAGTTGTTTGGTCGTTGAGGAGAGGAAAGAGGAAGAAGAAGAAAAGGGTGAGGAAGAAGAAGAAAAGGGTGAGGAAGAAGAAGAGGTTGAGCAAACGCGAGCGAGAGAGGGTGAGGTCGATGCTTTTCCTTTTCCTTTTCGAAAGAATTGAAGAAGAAGAAGAAACGAAAGCATTGCTCCTCTTCGTCGACGCGCGCCTCTTCGAGCCATGCGGACCACGCCAGAGGGACATGCGCGTCGCGCCGTGACGAAAGGGGGTCCGCGGAAAAGGAAGAGAGCAAGGAAGAGAGCAAGCGTGGGGGGCGGCGAGGACGAGCGGGAGAGTACTGGAGAGAGCCTCGGATGCCTCTCTGCCTCTCTTTTGCTCCTCTCCTTTTTTCCTCTTGCTCTTCTTCCCTGGGAGATCACGGACACTCCGCTCGCCCCCCCGCGCTCGAGGGTTTCGCTCCGCGCGCTTGCACCTCCAACTCACCGCGCGGGCGCGACACGGCGCGGGCGCTGCGACACCACGGGGCGCGAGGCCAGGAAGGAGGACTTGGACGCGGAGAGGCTCTGCATGGTTCTTCGAAGTCGGAAGAGAGGGGGGAAAGGAGGTTGGGTTGCGCTGGGAGAGATTTCTGACGGCGACAGGACGGGGTTTTTTTATTTTTTTTTCTCCGAGTCATTGGCGAAACCAATCACTCTTTTTCCTCTTTTTCTCTTCTCGGAGAGAGACCCTTCTCAAGAGAAAGAGCAGTCTCCTCTTCTCTCTGTCTCCTCTCGAGTAGAGAGCGAGAATGCGACCGCGGCTGCTGCTGCAGCACCAGCACGCGACCTCGCCGTCGCTGCCGTCGCCGTCTTCGTCGTCTTCAATCGTCGTCGTCGGCCGCCAAACACGGACAAAGCCCGGCGCCGCCGTCGCCGCTCCTGTTCCTCCAAGCCTCGCGACGAGCCGTCGCGGGCCTTTCTCCCGCGGCGGCAATTCCAGCCGCGTCACCATGGCCGCCTCTGATGCGCCCACTGGAGAGAAGCACTCGACATCTATCAGGTGAGGGGGGCATTGAGGTGATTGAACGATGATGCGATTGATTGATTTTGACGTCGGTTTTTTTTCTTGTCCTCCTCCCCCTCTCACGAGAAAAACTCGTGCTCTCCAACAACAACAACCCTCCACCACCACCCACCCACCAAACCAAAACAGCGACGTCGGCCTGCCCCGAGCGGCCGTCGTGGGCGTCCTCGGCGGCGGGCAGCTCGGGAGGATGCTCGCGCAGGAGGCCGTGAAGATGGGCGTGAGGCTCCGAGTGCTCGACCCGACGACGGCCGACGGCGACGGCGAGACCCCGGGGTGCCCCGCGGCCGCGGTGGCGCAGCAGACGCTGGGCTCTTTCTCCAACCCGGACGACGTCGCCGCGTTCGCGGCCAGCGGGGTGGACATCCTGACGGTCGAGATCGAGCACGTCGACGCCGACGCGCTCGAGAAGGTCGCGGCGGCGTCCGGGGTCGACGTCGAGCCGACGCCGGCGACGCTCCGGCTGATCCAGGACAAGTTTGGGCAGAAGCGGCACTTCGCCGACGCGGGCGTCGCCGTGGCCGACCACGCCGCCGTGCCGGACCTCGACGCGGCCGTGGCCGTCGGCGAGCGGTTCGGGTATCCTTTCATGCTCAAGGCGCGGAGAGGCGCCTACGACGGCAAGGGAAACGCCGTGGTGGCCTCGCGCGCCGACGTCGAGGCGGCCGCGCGCTCGCTCGGCGGCTTCGAGACGGGCAACCTCTACGCGGAGAGGTGGGCGCCGTTCGTGAAGGAGCTCGCGGTGATGGTGGCGCGCTCGCGCAGCGGCGAGGTGCTCCCGTTCCCGGTCGTGGAGACGGTGCACAGGGACTCGATCTGCTGGGTGACCGAGGCCCCCGCGGACGTCTCCCCCCGGACCAGGGAGGCGGCCGCGGCCGCGGCCGCGGCCGCCATCGCCGCGCTCGACGGCGCCGGCGTCTTTGGCGTCGAGATGTTCCTGCTCCCCGACGGCTCCCTGCTCCTCAACGAGGTCGCCCCCCGGCCCCACAACTCGGGCCACTACACCATCGAGGGGTGCGTGACGAGCCAGTTCGAGCAGCACCTGAGGGCGGTCCTCGGGTGGCCGCTGGGCGACCCGAGTCTGCGCGGCAGCGGGGCCGGCAGCGTCGGGGGCGAGAGCGCAATCATGCTCAACATCCTCGGCGCCGCCGACGGCGACGCCGGCGTCGTCCAGGCCCACGAGACCATGGCCAGGGCCTACGCGACGCCCGGGGCGTCGGTGCACTGGTACGGCAAGGACGGCGTGGCGAAAGGGAGGAAGGTCGGCCACGTGACTATTTTAGGAAGGAGCCGCGCCGAGGCGAGGGCGAGGCTGGCGAGGGTCGACGCCGACGCCGCGCTCGCGCTGGAGAAAAGCTCCCCTTCTTTTTCTCCTTCTTCCTCTTCCTCCACCAACATGTTCCCGCCGACGACGGCCAAGGTGGGAATCATCATGGGCAGCGACTCGGACCTGCCCACGATGGCCGCGGCGCGCGACGCACTTTTGGAATTCGGCATCGAGGCCGAGGTCACGGTGGTGTCGGCACACCGCACACCGGACAGGATGGTGAGCTACGCTCGCGAGGCCGCCTCCCGTGGCATCAAGGTCATTATCGCGGGCGCGGGCGGGGCGGCGCACTTGCCGGGGATGGTGGCCGCGATGACGCCGCTGCCCGTGGTGGGCGTCCCCGTCGTGCCGACGAGCGGCGGCAGGCTTGACGGCATGGACGCGCTGCTCTCCATCGTGCAGATGCCGAGGGGCGTTCCCGTCGCCACGGTCGCCATCGGGAACGCCGCGAACGCAGGGCTCCTCGCTGCTCGGATCCTGGGGTGCGAGGACGCGACGCTGAGGGGGAAGATGGAGGCGTGGCAGCTGGCGCAGAGGGACGTGGTCCTGGGAAAGGCGGCGCGGCTCGAGGAGGGCGGCGTGGACGCGTACCTCGGACGGAAATGAAAACCTCTTCTCGTTCGCGTTCTCGCTCATTTCTTGATCACGCGTAGAAACCATACACAGAGAAAGAGCTCTTTGAAGAGAAGAGGGAGGGAGAGGGCCCGTGTAGAAAGAAAGAGAGAGAGAGAGAACAACGGCACGAAAATGAAAGAAGGAGAAAAAAGCTCTCAACCGTAGCGCGCCGCCGCGTCGGCCGTGGCCGCGGCGTCCTGCTCCGCCGCCCTGGCCTCGTCCCCTCGCGCGCTCTCCTCGTCCTCAGTCAGCCTGACTGCCTGCCTCCAGGCCGCGGCGGAGGCCCAGTGCTTGTTCAGAGCTGCCTGGGCGCGGGCGACGAGGCGCCAGGGGCGAGAGAGAGAGATCGGAGGAGACAAAGAGTTTGCGAGTCCGCACCTCTCCCCGTTTTCGACGGCGACGGTGACGGCTCTCTCTTTTTCCTCTCGCGCCTCTGCTTCTTCCCTCCTCTCTTCCTCCTCCTCCTCCTCGACCGCCCTCGCCGCGAGCTTGACCGCGGCCATCCCAGCGTCGAGGGCAGAGAACGCGTCGCCGCGAGAGAGGTGCACCTCGCCCTCGAGCGTGAGGGAGGAGATGGTTTCTTGTGTCGGAGCGAGAGGAGGGGGACGACGACGACGACAACAGACGGAACAAGACGAAGAAGAAGAAGCCAAGGACGGCGACGGGGACGGCTCGGCAACGCCGCTGCCGCTAACGCTCGCTGCCATCTTCTCCATGCTCGACGTCGAGCAGGATCGGGAAGAGGGCGATGGAAGCGACGATGAAAATGCAGAGCTTGCGCTTTATTTTCATGGTCATAATTTTTTTTTAGTGAAGAAGAGGGAAAAAAGGAAAAACGGGTTCTATTTTGTTGTAAAAGGACAGTGAAGATATTTCATTCCAGTTTCTCTTTCCCGCTCTCTCTCCCCTCCCTCTCTCCCTCTCTCTCCCCGTAGCTAAAAGAAAAAGCAGAAAGCGGCAAGGGCTCAAAAAAACAGGGCAGTTGCTCCATTCTTATGAACAAGGAGGGAAAAAACGCAACAAGAAACTCGAGACCCCTCGCTGCTTCGCTCGCGCGCCCCGCTCCCCCCCCTCTCTCTCTTTCCCGTCTCCCTCCAGACGCCTCCACTTCAAGCCAGGTACCGGTACAGCTTCCTGTCAACCGCGTCCCTCTCCAGGAACTCCCTCTCGATCAATGACTCGATCCTCTTCTTCACAAGCGGGGGAGGAGGCACAAACCTCCCGGCCAGCTGCCGCGTCACCTCGGAGACAATCGCGTTGTGGTCGGCGACCCTGCGGGCCTTCATCACGCGCACGATCGCGGCCTCGACCTGCGGCTTGCGGTCCTCGTCGACGCGGGCCCTGGTCTCGGCGCGCTCGGGCTCGGCCTCGGAGCGGGAAGCGGAGACGGTGCCGATCTTGACCTTGAAGAGGCGCGACGCGAAGGCGTCGTTGACCGAAAAGGTGTCGCCGTCGTCGACGTCTTTCCCCGCGGGAGATTTCTTCAAAACGTTCTTGCCCTTGACGCAGGCGAGGGACTGGAGGGCGCGCTTGAGATCCCCCGAAGCGGCCGTTGAGGAGGCGAAGGAGGTAGAGGCAGAGGCAGCGGCGGGATCGGAAGAGGCCGAAGGGCCGGCGCCTCCTCCTCCGGCCGCGGCTGCCGCCGTCGCCGACGCCGACGCGTGCGCCGTCGCGCCCGTCGCCGCGGCGATCTCCGACAGCGTCAGCGTCTCCGCGCTCCCTCCTCCGGCGCCGGCGCTCGGCGCATCGTTGAAGGCCAGGAGCACGCAGGCCTGGATGGGGCTGACGGTGAGCTCGTGGCGGCGCGGAGCGGAAGAGGGAGAGGCCAGGCCGAAGACGGCGCGGAGCTCGGCCGAGCCCATGCCGGGCTGCCAGGCCAGGCGCCGGCCGCCGTGCTTGGCGAGGTAGAACTCGACGAAGGCGTCCCGCGCCGCGGCGACGGCGCGCGGGACGGAGCAGGCGCAGGGGACCGGGGTGGGCCAGGAGCCCGTGGTCAAGACCTGGACGGAGAGCTCGACCGGGGGAGGAGCGTCGGTCGAGGGGGCGGGAGCGGAGCGAGCAGCAGCGCCGGGCACGTCGGCCGAAGGTCCCGCCCCAGCAGCAGCGGCAGCGGCAGCGGCAGCGGCGGTGGCGGCGGCAGCCGCCCTCTCCCTGTGCGCCCTCCACTCCGCGCCCAGGTCCCTTGACGTCCGCACGTCCGCGAACATCGACTCCAGCTTCGACGTGAACTGGTAGCCGCACTCGGTCTTGAGTCTCACGAGCACGCGCCGCTCGGCGTCGTCGCAGAGCGCCCTGCCGCCGCCGCCGCCCGCCGACGAGCCGCCCGAGGAGAGCAGCAGCCGCTTGGCGAGGTGCTGCTTGTAGTAGCGCTCGAAGACGTCCTTGTCCTGGAGGAAGCGGAAGAGGACGAGGGCGCGGTCGAGGGCGGCCTCGTTGTCGTCGCCGCCGCCGTTGTTGGCGCTGTTGCCGGCGTTTGCGGCGGCAGCAGCACCGGCAGCCTCGGCGTCGGCGACGGCGCCTCTCTCGGCCTTGACTCCTTCCTCGCCGTTTTCGCCCGCCGCCGCAGTCGCCGCCGCCCCCGCGTTCCCCCCCCCTGTCGCTCCCCCTGCCCCCCCGCGCGCCGCCCTTCGCAGCCTGTCGTCCATGTACAGCGACACGAACTCCGGGGCGCGCGGCGCCAGGTTGACGAAGTGCTCGAAGGCGGCGTTGAGCGCGTTGCCAAACGCGCGGTCGGCCGCGAAAGAGCGGGCGACGATCGTGTCATACTTGGCCTTTTCCGAGAGCAGGCGCTCGACGAAGGCGATCGGCTCGCGCGGGGCCTCGGCAGAGGCAGAGGCAGAGACAGAAGCAGCAGCAGAGGCAGCAGCAGTAGAGGCAGAGGCAGAGGCAGCGGGAGCGGAAGCGGCGGAAGCGGAGGCAGCGGCGGAAGTCGCGGAGCTGGAGCAGCTCCTCACGAGCGCCGCGCCAGACGCCCGCACGTGGTCGCCCATCGCCGCTCGGAGCAGGTCGTGGCCGCCCTCGACCCTGCCCAGCAGCCGGTACATCCGTGCCAGGTCGCCCAGCGCGTCGCGCTCCATCAGCGCGACGGCGCCGCCGTCCTCGGCCGAGATGATCGCGGCGGCGTGCCGTCCCAGGAGCTCGCGCTCGACTGCCGCCGTCGCCGGCGCGGCCGTCGCCGCGTCGAGGTAGTTTGCCACGCGCTCCGCCTCGGCCTGCAGCCTCTCCTCGGCCATCGACAAGTACTGAGGCGGCCTGAGCTCGCGCATCGCGCGCGCGGCCTCGCGCGCGTAGTAGGCCGCGGTCTCGTCGAGGTAGTGCAGCTCGAAGTCGGCGGCGTAGACGCCGCGGCCGAGGTCGGCCAGCATCGTCGAGAACGAGCGCAGCAGCGCACGGTCGATGACGGCGCCGCCGCGTTCGGCGTCGACCGCGGCAAGCGCGACCGCGCGGGCGCGCGGGCCGATCGAGGGCCGGCGGACGACGACGTCGCGCCAGAGATCGAGTCCCAGCTGGTGGACCGGGGCCTGTTGGAGGCGTCGGTCGGTTGGTTTTTGGAGGTGGGAAGAGAGAAATGAGTGACCTTCCCCCCCACCACCCTCCCGGCCACCTTGTCGTCCTCACTCGTTCAAACTTCTGCAAGGGAAACCAAAAAAACCACCGTCGAAATCGTCGAAAGAAACCACGACCGACTCACCCTCCCGGCGTGCTTGACGTAGATCCGGTCCATGTACATCAGGATGTCCCTGACCATCTGCATCGACTTCTGGTGCCTGTCCCACGCCTCCTTGAGTTCCCTCAGGAGCGCGTCGCCCGAGGCGCGCTCGACGGCGTCGGCGACGCGGGACAGGTGCGCGGACACCGTGGCGACGAGGCCGTCGTAGAGGCGCCCTCCGCACTTGTTGATGACCATGTTGTAGGCGTTGCTGTTGGGTTTCGGAGGGTCAAAAAAGGGAAAAGACGAGGGGAAAAGGAACGGAGAAAGAGGTTGAGACGACGGCGACGAAAGAATATAAACGAAGAACGCTTTCTCTTCTGTTCTCCAACTCCTCGTCTCTCCTCTTCTCTTCTCTCCTTCTCTTCTCTCTCCTTACCGGTAAAGCTCCTCGAAGCTCAGGCCCGACGCGTTGTGGTTGTTGATCTCGTGGATGGCGTCCTCGAGGACCTTCCAGGTTTTCTCTGTTTTGTTGAAAAAAGAGAGGAGGAGGTTGAGTTTTTTTTCATGTTTTATCGTGTTTTTTTCGTCGGCCCTTGCCTGCCTTTTGCTCTTTGCGCCTTTCTCTCTCTCAGCCAAAACGAAAAACTCACCACCGTAGCTCGGGTCCATCGTCACCGGATGCTTGAACGGCTCGATCTTGAACTGGTGAAAGAGAGACGGAGGAGGGCAAGAGAGAGAGGGAGAGGAGGAGAATGAAGGGGTGAGTCAAAAACTGAAGAACGATCGGAGATCGATTGGAAAAGTCATTGGTGCGAGAGAAAAAAGAGAGAGAAAAACGCCGCTCTCTCTCTCTCTCTTGAAAGGCCGTTCGACCGAGCTGAACAGGAGCCTCTCGTCGAGACCAGCGGTCAGGCTCTCAGAGTAGTCTGAGAGTCGGCGAGGCCTCGGAAGCGGGGGTACAAAGGCCAGCGTTTCCGAAGAAGAAAAAAGCATTCGGAGGGCATCGAGGAAAACGAGAGGGAAAAACGTCGGGCGAAGAAAGAGGTTCGTTTTCCCTCTCTCGCTCGCCGTGCGTTCGCTTGTCTCCTCCTTGAGTCGACCAGGCCAGAGAGACGAATCACTGCTCTCTTCTCGAGGCAAGGGCGCGCGGGGACGAAAGCCACAGGGGTAGCTCGAGTGGCAAAAGAAGGCGAAAAAAAGAGAGTCGAGGAAACGCTGTCATTCGAGTCCCTCCTCTCCCTCTTTTGTTTTTTGCCTCCTGCACTTCAACTCACGTTCTTCTTCTTTCCCGTCGCCATGATGACGTGAGGGGCGGGGATCTCACGGTCTCCACGGGAAGAGAAAAAGAGAGAAGAAACTAAGGAAAACAGGGGCAAGCGGCAGGTTTCCCCCTCCGCTTCACTTCCTTTCGACAACGACGAGATAAAAGTGGAGTTTAGCGACGCAGCACCGAAAAGCCGACCAGCACCGGGAAAAAAAACGAAATCACACTTTCTCCCTCTCTTCCCCTCCTCTCGTGAGAGGCACGCAACAGAGCTCCTCACACAACCAGCTTACCAAAAAAGCAGCTGCTATGCTCTCCTCGTCCTTCGTCGGGTCGACGCGCCTGTCCTCGGTCGCGGCCCGGGCCGGAGGCGCCCGTGTTGCGGTCGTCGCTCCGCCGGTCGTCGCTCCGCGCATCGGCCTCGTCGTCGAGGCGGCGCACAAGAAGGGTTCCGGCCACTCCAAGAACGGTCGCGACTCCGTGTCCAAGGTCCGTTCGTGGTCTGCTGTGTGTGTCGCGCAAGGAAACAAAGCACGCAACGACGGCGACGATGAAAGCAAAAGCTCAGGCCACGGCGGCGGCAAGCAAAAAAAAAAAAAAGCGGCGGCTGCGTCAAGTTCCGCCATCTTCTCTCCCGAAACTCATCCCCTTCCCCTCCCTTTCCAAACTATCCAACACCACACAGCGCCGCGGCATCAAGGTCTACGGCGGACAGCCGGTGAAGGCCGGAGGCATCATCGTCCGCCAGCTCGGCACCAAGGTAAATAGGAATCGCGATAATGTCAACGACGAGACCAAAGGGCGGCGGCGGAAAATCGGAGATGAAAAACTTGACAATCGAGACGCGCGCATCCATCGCCCAGAGTGCTCGTTTCTCCTTTCTATCCGCCTGGACGCCTGTGGTCCTGTGTGGCTGATGTCGATCAGTAGGAAGGGAGCGGAAAAGGGCTATCACGAGAGCGCTTTCGACTCTTACTATCCCCTCGACGCGCGCCGTTGGAGCGTTTTTTTTTTCTCCTCCTTCGACCTCTTCTTCCTCACCTTCTTTCTTTCTTCTTTCCTCCACCTCCGGCCACCGCCCGAACCAATCCAACCAAACAACAACAACCAGTTCCACCCGGGCACCGACGTCGGCCGCGGCACCGACGACACCCTCTTCGCGCTGACCGAGGGCATCGTCGTCTTCAAGGTCACCAAGCACGAGCGCTCGGTGTCGGTCGTGCCCGTCGACAAGTTCGAGGTCCCCGAGGGCCAGCGCCGCGCCGAGGTCTCCCGCAGGACCAAGCGGCTGGCGCAGTACACGCCGAGGGCGGCGCAGCGGGAGGCGCTGGCCGCTGCCGCCGCGGCCGTGGCCGTGCCGGCGTCGCCGTGATAAAAGGGGAGAGAGAGCAGGGTTAAAAAATTTGTCTTGTCATTAAAAAAAAACTTCTTTTTCGTCTTCCACCTTTCATTTTTTTCTTTTTCGCTTCCTCGTTCTCTTTGCTTCTTGCGCGTCTCTGCTCGTCCCTCTCTTGTCGTAGCTTCCGCGGCTCTCTCCAAAGCAGCCATGACCGACACCCCGCCGGGTGGAGGACCGCAGCTCCCGCCGCGCTGGGGCGCGGCGCTCGGCAACATCGCCGACGCTGCGGTCCGGGCCGAGACGCTCGGCGATGCCGTCGACAAGGCGCTCTGGCTCGACGAGGCGGCGCTGGAGGCCGCGGCCCCCCCCGCAGCGCAGGCGGAGAGGGTCAATGTGAGTGATTTGGTGATGGTGGCTTGTGGAGAACAGAGAGTAGAGAGGGAGAGGGAGAGAAGGGATGAGAACGAGAGGCGATTGACGGGCAACCATCAGTCGAACAGATCTCACGACGGCGACTCCCTCAACCTCGACCTCCGACTCCCCCAAACCCGAAAAAAAAAGACAGACCCTCGTCCGCAAGCTCCTCGACCTCAAGTCCCAGCTCGACGACGCCCGCTCCCTCGCCGCCGCCGCCGAGGACGCGAGGCGCGCGGCCGAGGCACAGGCGGAAGAGCTGCGCGAGGAGCGGGACAATGCGAGGGCGGCGCTGGCGGCGCACGTCGCGGAGCTGGTCGAGCGCTCCGAGGAGTGCTCCGGGCTGCGCTCTGCGGTGGAGGAGCTGACGAGGGCGCTCGGCGAGCGGGGGGGTGGAGGAGGAGAAGGAAAGGGAAGCGACAACGGCGGCGGCGAGGCTTCGGGCTCGGACGCCGCCGACGACGAGGGGGGCAACGACGACGACGGGGGCCTCCCGTCCGCGCCCAAAGGGGACACGAGGGCAGCGGTCAGGGATGCGCGGATGGCGCGGGACCTCTCCAGTCTGGAAGCGGAGAAGCTCGCTGCCGAGATGATCTCGGCGGCGGAGGAAGAGAGAGAAGGAGGAGGAGACGATTTCTCGAGCTTGCTGTGATTTTATTCTTTGTCTGTTTTTTCCTTCGCAACTGTAGAATAGCGCTGTCCTTTCCTGTCTTTCCTCTCTCTCTCTCTCTCTCGCGCGCGCGCTCTATATACATGTGTATATCCGTGAGTTTGTTCGTGTTGCTGCGTCGGGGGCTGAGAAACGTGCGAGTCGAGCGCCACGAGGGTCATTTGGCGAGTTTAGGATTTTGTCAAGGACCTGACCCTAAGTTTTTTTTGAGGGTTGTAGAACGGTGCTTTTTGATAATTGGCATGCACCCTTGCTTTTGGGTTCACCTCCGATTCTTGCCCCGACTCGAAAACGTAGAACGCTCCTTCGCGCTCCTAAGAAAAAACGACGAAGAAAAAGAGATGGCTTTGTTCACTTAAGTCGTCAAGTCCTCCTTTTTTGGTTGTTTCTTTCGTTTGCAACGGTTTCCCTCCCCCCACCACCCTTTTTGACACCCCTCTCTTCCTCTCTTTTCTCCGTGCACTGCCTTTCTCTCTCTCCCCCCACCCCCCGCTCTCTCCGCTCTCTCCCCGCTCGCTCCCCCTCTCCTCCCACGCACAAAAAAAAGGAAAGAAAAGCAAACGAATCAAAATCAAGTCAAAAGTGGGAACTGGGGCTGCTGCTGTCGGAAGAGAAGAAATCAAAAACAATTTAGTCAAGTTTTTTTAGGACTCGTCAGAAAGAGGGCGCGGAGGAGCTTTCCACCCTCCTCCTCCTCCTCCTCCTCCTCTCGTCCTCCTCCTCTCGTCCTCACCTCTTGGCCCGGGCGGGTTCCGCCCCGGCGTCCGCCGCCGCCGCCGCAGCCACGCTCGCCGCCGTCGCCAGCGTCGCGCCCAGGTCCGCGACCTCTTTGCTGGCCTCCTCGAGCGTGCGCTGCTTGGCCTTGAGCTCAAAGGCCTCGATGCTGTCGCCCTCGGCCCACTCTGCAAACCCTTCGACGCCCACGCCGCACTCGGTCCCGAGGCCAGAGACCTCCTTGACGTCCTCCTTCACCCGCCGCAGCGACGTGATCTTCCCCTCGGCCACCACGACCTGCTTCCCGGCCTTGCCGCGCTTGACGACGGCCAGCGCCCCCTTGCGCAGCACGCCCTCGGTCAGCGCGCACCCGGCGACGCGCCGCGAGCCCGAGCCAAAGACCGCGCGGACCGCCGCCTCGCCGAGCGGCAGCCGCTCGTCGACCGTCGCCAGCCGCCCCTCCATCGCGGCCCGCAGGTCGTCGAGCACGTCGTAGATGACCCTGTAGGACTTGATCGTGACCGCGGACCGCTTGGCCGAGGCCGCGACCGCGTCCGAGGGCTCGATGTTGAACCCCAGGATCAGCGCGTCCGAGGCGAAGGCGAGGTCGACGTCCGAGAGCGTGATGTCGGCCGCGGCCGCGAGCAGGAAGCGCAGCGTCACGCGGTCCTGCGGCAGGCTCGCCGCCGCGGCCTTGATGGCCTCGACCGCCCCCGCGGCGTCGGCCTTCAGGACGACGTTGATGCGCTGGAGGGCCTCGACGTCGCCGTCGACGCCGTTGCCCCCCGCGCCGCCCGAGGCCGACGACCAGCCGCCGCCGGCGCCGGAGGCGAAGGCCCCCTCGGCGGCCAGCACCCCGCCCCCAAAGTCGTCGTCGTCGAGCGACATGGAGGCCAGCGACATCGTCGTGACGCGCGTCGTCGCCGCCGCGTCCTGCAGGCGCGCCAGCCGCGCGGCGGCCTCGGCGGCCTCGGCCTTCTTGCGCGCCTCCTGCTCCGTCTCGCAGACCTCGAACGGCTCGCCCGCGGCGGGGACGGCGTTGAGGCCCACGAGCTTGACGGCGATCGAGGGGCCCGCGGCCTCGACGTCCGCGCCGGCCCCGTCGAGCAGCGAGCGCACGCGGCCGTAGGCGCCCCCGCTGACGACGACGTCGCCCGGGCGCAGCGTGCCCGCCGCGACGAGCACGTTGGCCGTCGGCCCCGTCCTGCGGTCGAGGCTCGCCTCGAGCACGGTGCCGACGGCGGGCCGGTCCGGGTTGGCCGAGAGCTCCTCGAGCTCGGCGACGAGGCACACGGTCTCGAGCAGCGCGTCGACGCCGTCGCCCTTCTTGGCCGAGATCGGGCAGACGGGGACGTCGCCGCCCCACTCCTCCGCGACGACGCCCGCGTCCGCTAGCTCCTGCTTGACGCGGTCGGGGGAGGCCCCCTCCTTGTCCATCTTGTTGAGCGCGACGATGATCGGGACGCCGGCGGCGCGCGCGTGCGCGATGGCCTCGAGCGTCTGCGGCCGCACGCCGTCGTCGGCCGCGACGACGATGATCGCGATGTCGGTCACGCGCGTGCCGCGGGCGCGCATGGCCGAGAAGGCCTCGTGGCCGGGGGTGTCGAGGAAGGTGATGCGGCGGGTCGTGGAGGCGACGGCGGGGGCGCCGCCGTCGCCGTCCGCGTCGGCGCCCGAGGAAGCGGGAGGGGGCGGCCCCCCCTCGTCGTCGCCGTCGCCCCGCATCTCGAGGTCGCACGTGTACGCCCCGATCCCCTGCGTGATCCCCCCGGCCTCGCCCGCGGCCACGCGCGCCTTGCGCACGTAGTCGAGCAGGCTCGTCTTGCCGTGGTCGACGTGGCCCATCACCGTCACGACGGGTGGGCGCGGGAGCGCGAGCTCGCCGACGTCCTCGGCCGACAGCCTGCCGCCAAAGTCACCAGACTTGCGCGACGCCTCGGCGACGCCGGCCTCGTCCTCGACGACGGCCTCGCAGCCGAACTCGGCGGCGACGCCGACCACCATCTCGGCGTCGAGCACCTGATTGACCTGCACCATCAGCCCGCGCATGAACAGCGCCTTGACGACGGCCCCGGGAGGCACCGCCATCCGCTCGGCGAGCTCCGAGAGCGGCATGCCGGCGACGGGCACCTCGAAGATGTCCTCCGCGACGGCGGTCTCGCTGCGGGCCGCGCGGGCGGTCTTGCGGGCGGCGCGGGCCGAGCGGCGGGCCTCGACCTTCTCCGCAGCGGACTGGCGGGGGCCGCCGCGGCGCGAGTCGGAGTCGCGGTCGGAGTCGCGGCCCCTGCCGCGGCCGCGGCCGCCGCCGCCGCCGCCGCGGGGGGCGTTGGGCCCGAAGCGGCTCCCCGGGGGGCCGCTGCTCGGCCCGCCTCCTCCGGGCCCGCGGCGCTCGCCAAAGCCGCCGCTGGGGCTCCTGGGGGCGCCCGCGGCGCCCCCGAAGGAGCCGGGGGGGCCCGACCCAGGGGCGCCCGGCGGGCCGGCATTGGTATACGTCCGCTGGCCCCCGCCGCCGTAGCCTCGGCCGCCGCCTCCGCCCATGCCTCCAGGACCGCCTCCGCGGCCTCCGCCTCCGCGGCCTGTTCGAGCAAGAGAAGAGAGAGAAAGAGGGAGAGATCGAGAGAGAGGGAGAGGGGGGGAGCGAAGGGAGAAGGAGGTGAGAGAGAAGAGGAGGTGGAAGGAAAAATCTCGCTAGCCGCCACCAAAACCGATTTTGTTTTTAGGAATCGACCCTCTTCCTTCTCGGTCTTTCGAGCCTTCAGATCCAAATCGCCTGCGGCTAGAGCTTTGTTCGCATCAAGAAGATACCCACGCCATCAAAGAACAAACCAGAGGCACCATGGATAGAGGGGTAAACGACGCAATCTGCTCTTCTCTCTTTTTAGCGAGTGAGACTAAACAAACAGCAAAAAGAATTTGCGCGCCTCCATTCGCTACTCTCACCTCGGCCCTCTCCGCGCCCGCCACCGCCGGGACCTCCGCCATTCTGCTGCTGCTGCTGTCTCCTGGCGTCGTACGTGCGCTGCGAGGGCGGAGGCCTCTGCAGACCGCTGCCGTTGCTGTTTCCGCCGGGAGACGTCGACGACGTTCCTCCGCCGGCGCCGCCTGCGGGATAGCTCGTCTTCGGCGGGGCCGTGGGCCTCACCGGCCGGACGGGCGGTCCAGAGAGCTCGGCGCCTCCGGCTGCGGCGCGCGTGAGCACGGCGCGCGGGGGTAGACCCGCCGCCGCAGAAGCGGCGACGCGTGTCGAAGAAGAGGAAGAGAGTTGGAGCATCGTGGTCGAGTTGCTCGAAGAGTTTTTTTTTTGTTCTCGAGGTGTGGAGCAGAGCTGCTGATACGGTCACTTTTTTCCCCTTGCAACAGAGAAGACGAGAAAGGCCGCCCTGCGCTTTCCCTTTTCTCGCGCTGCAGCTTATTTTTTTTTCGAGAGCTCGCACACTTGACACCGCTGCCCTCGTCGTAGTGCGACAGGGTATCAAGACAGACAAGAACAACAACAAGAACGAAACGGGCAAAAGCCCCTTGCTGTGTGTCGCCGTCGATTCCCCCCTTTCGATCTCTCTTCCCTCTTTTAAAGCGAAAAAATGAACCTCTCGCGAGGGTCCCACGCCTCTTCCTCTTCGTCGTCAAGGAGGGCGACGATGTCGTCTTCGCGCAGGTGAGATCGGATAAGAAGTTGAAAGGGATGGAGGGCGCGTAGAGAATCGTTCGACGACGACGATGATGACGACGTCAACGACGCCCTCTTTTTCTCACCTCGAACGAATTGCCAAATCCACAAAAAATACACCCCTCGCAGGATCTCCCCCACGGCCTCGATGGCGCCCTTTGTTGGGCTCGCGCGAGCAGGTACGGCGAGTTCTAGAGTCTCAGCGGAGCGCAAGATCAAAATGTGGAAAACTGAACGCGAGAGCGGCGCGGGAGAGCGAGGAGAGAGGAAGAGAAACGGCGGCGGCCAGTTTTTTTTTTTTTCCGCCTTTGACCTCGACCTCGACCCTCACCTCTCTTCCATTTCTCCTCCAAAAACCCAAAACACTCCCGCCCGAAACAACAAAAACAGCCCACGTCGCCTCCGCGGCCCCCTCAACGGCGGCCATGGCCGGAGACTGGATGGCCACGGCGTC
>Ga0315284_10003985_pt1 | contig 20970 bp, 14 predicted proteins | sample YL17G09_16_MG_FD_203696 | JGI IMG/M metagenome (GOLD analysis project Ga0315284, IMG submission 203696) | Sediment microbial communities from Yellowstone Lake, YNP, Wyoming, USA - YL17G09_16 | ecosystem: Environmental > Aquatic > Freshwater > Lake > Sediment | place: USA: Wyoming | collected...
GGAAGCGTATCCTCATCAGCAGATTTTTTTAAAAACTCAATATGCTCTCCTCTGGATTCTGCTTCCATGTGGATAGCAACGGGGAGACCCGATGTGGCAGCAAGATCAATTAATCTCATCATAAATGGTGAATCCGGTGGAAAATAATAATCATGTTTTTTCTCAGGAACTTTTGGGCCGTTACCGTAATGCCTCAGTCGTATCTCTCCTATCCCTCTAAAGGGCTTTCCTTTTAAGGCTATCTCTATTTGTTTTATCGATTGTTCGAGATGTTGCTCCCACCAATCGTTACGGTAACCTTTAAAAAATTGTATGCCTTCCTTACTCGTGGATGTATGAGACCCTTTCTTCAATAAATTCTGAATAGCATGCCCTCCGTAAAAGGGAATGACACGATATGGATATTTTTCGTAAAATTCTATAACACGAGCCTCTGTGCTCCCTCCACGGGGCATAATCACAATATGAGAGACCTCGTTAGCATTTAAATTGTCGATCACTTCATCAAAATCTACGCCTGGAGCAACATGGGAATGTGTGTCAATATAGTGCATTTTTCTCCTCCTTATTTCTTGAATAGCATTAACATTGGTTGAAATGGAAAATCCAAAACCAATACATGCTGCTAACTGTAGAAATTTTCTGCGATTCATAGTGCCTTTGATTAGAGTTTAGTAATAACTTCAACCTCACCAGGGTCAATACTTAAAAAAACTTTTTTACCCTCTTTAAAAATAGTTCTGGAAACATCTTCTGCCGTGAGTACATATTGTTCCACCTCTAAAAGATACTGTACCGTATTTCCCAAGAAAATAGTCTTTTTGATTATTGCTTCAAAGATGTTTTTTATTTTTTCATGCTCTGGTTTTCTCTCGTAGAGTTTTAACGTCTCAGGTCTCACTGTTACAAGAACCTTCTCCCCCTTTCTCAATTCATGAGAGGTCTCGCAGTAAATCTTTAGACCGCTGTCCGTGTATATTTGGTAAAGCTCACCCCCTTCTTCTTTTCCTTCTATTACCCCTGTAATAAAGTTGAAAGAACCAATGAATCTCGCCACGAACTCGTTTGCCGGATGCCTATAAATGTCATGTGGCTGTCCTTCTTGAACAATTTTCCCTCTATCCATAACCACTACTCTATCTGACAGCACCATGGTTTCTATCTGATCGTGTGTTACATAAATTGCGGTAAAACCTATTTTTTTCTGTAATTCCTTTAATTCAAAACGCATTTGTTGGCGGAGTTTTGCATCTAGATTGCTCAGCGGTTCATCCAGTAGGAGAACATCCGGCTCTACTACCAGACTTCTTGCCAACGCCACTCTCTGTTGCTGACCACCGCTCAGTTTTGTGGCGTACCGGTCCTCCATACCCTGCAGACCGACTAAATCTAAGATTTCCCTTACCTTCTCTTTAATCTTTTTGGGGGGGAACTTTTTAATTTCAAGACCATAGCCAATATTTCCTCCGACGGTTAAATGGGGCCAGATGGCATAGGATTGAAAAACCATACTCATCCCCCTTCTCTCAGGAGGGACAAAAATACCTTCATAGGTAGAAACAACCTTCTTACTATTGACGAGAATCTCACCCTGATTTATTTTCTCTAATCCAGCTATACATCTTAAAATAGTCGTTTTCCCACAACCACTCGGTCCCAGGAGGGTAAAAAATTCGCCATCATCAACAGTAAAGCTCACATCATCAACGACACGTACTCCGTCAAAGGACTTAACTATATTTCTAACCTCTACTTTCTTTATCTTTCCAGGGCTTGCCATAACTTCTCCTTACCTATGAGCTTACCTGCTGTTTTGTGGTACCAATTTCGGCTATCCCTCCACCGACTATTTTACTGGTGACATAGAGAACTACAAACAATATAACCACCTCTAAGAACGCTAAACAGCACGTCAGCTGGGTCTCTCCTCTCTCATTAAAAAAATTATAAATGATTACCGGAATGACAACACTATTGTCACTATAGAGAAGTATTGATAAATTTAAATTCTTCATGAATTCAACGAACAAAAGTGCATAAGCAGCAGCTAACCCCGGCTTCATAATGGGCAAGGTCACTTTTCTCAACGTTTTTAACCAAGAACCACCGAGAACGGTTGAAGATTCCTCTAACTCCCTGTGCACTTGCCTGAAGTTAGCAGAAACAGCCTGAACTCCCCAAGGCATCCTTTTGGTCGAAAACGCTATGATTAATATCCACATTGTTCCGTATATACCCACTGGTAAAGACATATAAAGCCATAGTATACCGACCCCCAGCACGACGCCCGGTACAGCGATAGGAAGCATTGAGACATAATCCAGTAATGCCCTTCCTTTAATAAGAGATCTTTGCACGATATACGATATTACTATGCACAAAAGAAGGCATAAAAACCCTCCGCCAGCAGCAATAACTAAACTGTTTTTTATAGCCGATTGGACAATATCAAAACTGATAACCTCAACCCAGTGTTTTAATGTCAGATTTGATAAAGAAAAATCTAACTCTATTTTATTCATGATACTTCCAGCAGCTAAAACACTGTAAGGGAAAATAGTAGCAAACAGGACATAAATAACACACAAAGAAAAGGCAAGATACCTCCATTTACCAATGTCTATTATGGAAGGTCGATAACCTTTTCCGGTTACGGTAACATACGATTTTCTCCTTACAATTCTCCTCTGAACCAAAAGCAATATCGATGCCATTACTATAAGAAAGAGGGAATATCCGGCTGCATAACCGTAGTCGGGAGGAAAATAATTAGTATAGGTATAAATATCCGTAACAGCCATCTTCACTTTCCCTGGTATACCGATAGTCGCTGCAATACCGAAATCTCCTGCTGCTTCTTCAAAGCATAAAATCCCAGCTCCAAACATTGCGGGGACAAGGAGTGACAGGGTGATCTTTTTAGTAGTTTTAAAAAAACCAGCGCCCAAAACCCTTGAAGATTCTTCAAGGGCAGGGTCCATATTTTTTAGTACGCCGCTTGCAAATATATAAATAACTGCAGCATGCTGAAAAGAAAATACGATAATCAAACCGGGAAGAGAATAAATATTGATAACTGGTTTTGATAGTGCAAAGACTTTCATTAAAATAAGGTTGTAAAGTCCCGTGGTAGGATTTGCAAGAATAACCCATGAAATTGCTGCGATGAAAGAAGGCAAAAAAAAGGGACCAATGATCAATACCCCTAATAGTTTTCTGAAAGGAACGTTAGTTCTTGCAATAATCCAGGCAAGCGATACCCCCAAGAGAACAGCGAAGACAGTGGAGACACTTGCTACAATAATCGTATTGGCGAAGGATTCAAGAAACCGGGGGTCCTTGAGGAGCTGGATGTAATTCGATAAACTGTATTTTCCTGTCAGAATAGCTGCTTCTTCACCGCTCAGGCTGCTCAAGACCAAAAGAATCATTGGACCGAGAACCATAAATAATACGACTCCAAACATTGGAATCATAAAGAGAGAACCACTGGTAAAAAAATCTCTCACTACGATTTTAAAACGCGCGATGCTATTCACTATTCAGTTATTCCTGTCCGTTGCTGTACTTTTTATAAACAATCCTGCACATTCTCTTGGTAATCGTATCACTCGGAGAACAGGGTCTCGAGAAGATCAGGCTCATGGCCAATGTCTCCCAAGCTATAGACCTCTACAATGATCGTTGAAGGCAAACTTTTTCCTTTGAAGTTAGTCTTTATTTTCCCTTCAGTCTTTTGGCCAGGTTCTAAAAACCCTTTCTCCGGGATTTGCGCATTTCCTCCTTCGGAAACACTTTCCTTTGAAATGCCTGAAGCAAAAACATTATAACGGTCAGCTTTAGTTCCTGTATTCTTTAGTTCAACCCTGACAGTGAGATCACCCTTTTCCTCACCTTTCTTTATCTTCATCTCTGGTTCAACTTTTGTAACCTCCACATCACCGTAGGTAACAATATCGATAGAGGTGTTTCCATAAGATACTGTTGACTTCTTTTCCATGACTTTTCCCGTTGCACAGCAACAAAATACCAACACTGTGAGAAAAAATACTATACCTTTGTGATTAATTGTTTTCTTCAACATGTTCTTTCACCTTTTCTTGATTAAAGATAAAAACCCTATCTCCCTTAAAGTCTGAAGATACGGACGAATTCTTTCAAAACTCCATCAATTTCTTTCATAAACTTCTCGGAATTAAACGGCCATACTTTTTTATAGGTCTCCAAGGTTACCTTGTTCTCTTTGGGCAAAAAGTCATCTCTTGTTCCTATTTCATACCCATCATCTCTCAAAAATTCAATGTTCTCTTGAGATAAAAAGTAGTCTATAAAGAGCCTGGCGCAATTCGGATGAGGTGCATCCTTTAAGATCGCTACATTCTTAAGGAAAGCAGGACCGCCCTCCTCTGGGATGAAAAAATCTACGGGGGCTTTGTCAAGAAGGAGTGCCCTCATAACCCACCTGGTACCGATAATACCAATACTTCGCTCTCCTGTAATAAGTTTCATTTTCACACCGCCCCCTCGAACCGCAAACATAATGTCATTGTCAGCCAATTTCTTCAAATAATCGGTGCCCAATTGTTCTTTGAGACTATAAAATATGAACTTTTCGTCTTCACCATATCGGGGGTCTGGAAACAAAATCTCTCCCTTGTACTTCGGATTCAAAAGGTCTTTCCATGACTTTGGTGCATTCTTCTTTGACCATTTGTCTGTTCGATACACGATAAGCGGAAAATCAATTCTGTACGGTGTCCAATAGCCTTGATCATAATGAAAACCTATCTTCCCCTTTTCCAGCAAATGACGATAATGTTTATGCTCGGGACTGAGATAATACAGGAGCATCCCTGCATTTTTCAAATAAATGAAATAGAGGGGATTTGAAAATGAAATAACATCAGCAGTTACCTTGCCGATACGTTTCTCTAACTGAAGCTTCTGATAAATCTTAGAGTGAGAAGCCTCCCACATGCGGACGTCAATAAAAGGGTATTTCTTTTTAAATGCGTTCACAACCTTTTGCTTACGACTTATATCCCCCGCAAAATAATACATGAGCTTGCCCTCTTTTTTTGCTTCCGCAATGATTTCCTCTCGACTCAATTCCTTTCCTATAGCTAAACCAGTTATCAATAAAGTAACGGCTACTACGATCGATAGCCCTACGAGATACTTACACCTTATCATCTTCATTTCCTCCTTCCAATACTGAACCATTTCTTTTCTTTACATTATTCTCACTTTACTTCATGGCTATTTACAATGAAAACCTGACCGTGTTAACGCTTATATTTTCCTGCTTTACACAGGATTCCCCTCATCTGGGCATGCCCGTTAAATATTTCAAATGGGGGACCATCTGAAATAATGGTGTTAATATTCGATTCAAAGCAGCCATGTTCAGGCCCTGGGAGCTCCGGGAACCACCATCCCATGAGCATAGAGACAACATTTGGATGGAGTTCATTCACAAATTTAGCCCTCCCCTTTACTCGCTCTCCCTTCATCTGATAAGATTCCAGCCACATCCAGTCACCATCCTTGATTCCTAACTGTCTTGCAGTCTTAGGATGAATCTCAATCTCAGGCTCAGGAGCCCTCTTGCGCAAAGAAGGGCAATTGCGGTGTTCGGTATGCTCAAAGCACTTCACACGGTGATGAATCATAATGAGAGGATATTCCTTCCATAGATCAGACGTACTGAGAGGGCTCACCGGATCTTCTTTATAATCCGGTAAGGGGTCATAGCCAAACTTCTTGAAAAGCGTGGAATAAAGTTCAATCTTCCCTGTGGGAGTATTCCAGCGCCAGCCTGGATTCTTATACTTTTTAAACTCCACTGGAAATTCTATTTTGTGTTCGGGCTGAGCTTTGAGTTCCTCAAAAGTCATCTTCAAGCTCTCCAAACAATAGTTGTTCCATTCATCAATAGTATTCCAGGGGACATCTTCACCTATTCTTTTACCTAACTCAATAACTATCAGGCGGTCATCCCAACATTCACCAGGCGGATTTACTACTTTAGGACAGACAACTATGCTATTCGCATATCCCTGAATGGTATTACATACCACATCCGTCTCTGCTGCATGGGCTGCAGGAAGAACCAAATCAGCCAGTTCAGCAGTAGGGGTCATGAAAAGATCAGTCACAACCATGAAATCAAGTTGTTTAAGAATGTTCCAGACCTTTCTGGAGTCTGCTGAATGGACTACTGGATTCACACCAGGAAGGTAAAGACCTCTTACCTTTCTCTCTCGCATCGCCTCTAACAATAAATAATTATGACTGTTATAATCAAACCAGCTTATTTCTTGAGGTCCGCTATAAATTGGATATTCTCGATATCCTGGTCTTTTTGCCTCCAGGTCTGAAGACCTGCGCCAATTCCTTGAAAACCACCAGATATTTTTAAATCCTTTAAAATATATATTTTTATTGCCAGGCGCATCATTTTTGTTCGTGGGTGTGGGAAGAAGATTCCCACCTGGAGCGTCAATATCCCCTTTTATAGCCATGAGGCAGCTAATTGCACGACATGCCTGGGTAGTATTAAGAGACTGACCATCAACTCCTATCCTTGTATGAATACAAGAGGGCAGAGTTCTCCCATATAACCTCGCTGACTCAATAATCTGTTCTTTGGGTATCCAGGTGATTTCTGAAACACGTTCAGGAGTATAAGTCTGAACTCTTTCTTTCAGTTCTTCAAAACCCAGACATTGTTTGTTCACAAATTCTTTGTCGTATAGCCCTTCATTCATGAGTACATGGAGCCATCCCATAGCTAATGCACCATCCGACTGAGGTCTAATCTTTAGCCATATATCAGCTTTTTTAGCTGCCGGTGTCGGTCGGGGATCAATAACGATTACTTTTGCTCCTTTCTTTTGTGCATTGAATATAACCTTTGATTTTGCAGGTCTGGTCTCAGTTACATTTGCACCCCAGAGCACGATGCATTTACTATGTCCATAATCAACACGGGTTTCCCATGTTAACCTGGCACCAAAAGTATAGTTGTCAGCAATGCTTGCACCTTTTGAACATTGGTGATTGGAGTCATAGATATTCGGGGTATTCAAGAATTTTGCTGCCAGATGCGAGGCAGATACCGTAACTTCTTTATGGTGAGAACTGAGTCCTACGCAATTAGTATCTGGTCCATAATGTTCTCTAATTTCATTAAACTTGCTCGCCATAGTATCAACAGCTTCATCCCAACTTATACGGGTCCATTGTCCACTTCCCTTTTCACCAGCTCTCTTTAAAGGATAGAGCAATCGATTTGGGTTGTACAAAAGTTCATGCAGGTAGGCCCCTTTTTCACATTGATAAAACATTGTTTTAACCAGTCTGCCATTTTCTACCTTGCACCGTATTTTGCACCTCTCGTGACAGTTCTGGCATAATGTATCTGCTACTCCCGTGAACCGACTTCTATCTTGCATAACAACTCCTCCTTGTTTTCTTACCCATCAAGCATATTATGAACCATAAAATTACGGCTGATAGAATTTAGCACCAAAACTGTTTCAGAAAAAACCTGAATCAAATATCTCATGCAACCGATAAATACTCCCTAATAGGTTTATACTTTCCCAGCCTTGCATAATATACCTCTCATCTGATGGTGCCCGTTAAACTCCTCATACGGAGGCCCATCTGAAATAATGGTGTTAATATTCGACTCGAAACATCCGTGTTCAGGCCCCGGTAGTTCCGGAAACCACCATCCCTGGGCCATGGAGACCACATTGGGATGCATTTTTTCAATAAATTTAGCTCTGCCTTTCACCCTTTCCCCCTTCATCTGATAAGATTCCAGCCACATCCAGTCCCCTTCTTCGATACCTAAATCTTTTGCAATTTGGGGATGGATCTCAATCTCGGGTTCAGGCGCCAGTTTGCGTAAAGAGGGGCAATCAAAACGCTCTGAATTTTGATAAAACCTCAGTCTATGGTGGATCATTATCAGGGGATATTCTTGCCATAGTTCAGGTGTACTGATAGAGCTTACTGGATCTTCCTTATAATCTGGCAGCGGATCATAGCCAAGCTTCTTAAACCAATACGAATAGAGCTCAACCTTGCCTGTAGGAGTATTCCATTTCCAGCCAGGCAGTTTATACTTTTTAAACTCCATCGGAAATGTCTTTTGATGTTTAGGCTGAGCCATTAGCTCTTCATAAGTTATCCCGACAGGTTCCAGCATCCAGTTGTGAAATTCATCTATATTGTCCCAGGGTACATCTGCGCCCATTCTTTTGCCCATCTTAATTGCTATCCACATATCATCCCGGGCTTCTCCAGGAGGGTCGACCACCTTTGGACAGGCGACTATACTGTTCCCGTAAGGCGCTCCAGGGGCTCCGCTCAGGGTATGATTAAGACTATCAATCTCGGCAGAATGAGCCGCAGGGAGTACCAAATCGGCCACTTCACAGGTCGGGGTCATGAAAATATCAGCCACTACCATAAAGTCGAGCTTTTTTAGAATATTCCAGAGTCTTTTGGGATTTGCGTAATGCATGATTGCATTATTGCCCGGAATATAAAGACCTCTGACCTTGCCCTGCTCCATAAATTCCAACAACCCGGGGTAATGGCTGTTATAATCAAACCAGCTTATCTCCTGAGGACCATTGTAAATTGGATACTTACAGTATCCTGGTCTTTTTGCCTCCATGTCCGGGGACCTACGCCAGTTTCGCATCATCCAGTAGATATTTCTAAACCCGTTGAGGGTCGTGTTTAGGTACTCCCTCGGGCCGAGGGCAGTAGCGGTAGAGATATCAGTGGGTGTATGAAGAATATTCCCTCCCTTAGAATCAAGATCGCCTTTAATACTGAAAATGCAGGTAATTGTCCGGCAAGTTTGGGTGGAATTCAGGGACTGCCCATCCACACCTAACCGGGTATGAATGCATGAAGGACGGGTGCGACCATATAATCTCGCCGCCTCGATAATTTGTTCTTTCGGAACCCAGGTAATTTTTTCAGCTCGTTCAGGAGTCCAGGCCTCAACCCGTTCTTTAAGTTCATCAAAACCCAGGCACTGCTCCGCAACGAATTCTCTATCATACAGCCCCTCTTTAATCATGACGTGTAACCATGCCAAAGCTAAGGCGCCATCCGATTGGGGACGAATCCTGAGCCATATGTCAGCCTTTTTAGCCGTCTCCGTAAAACGGGGATCAATAACAATAACCTTAGCGCCTCTCTTCTGGGCATTAAATATACTTCTCGCTTTCACTGGCCTGGTATCTATTACGTTGGCTCCCCAGAGCACAATGCACTTGCTGTTTTCATAATCAATACGGGTCTCCCATGTAGTCCATTCCCCAATGGTAAAAAAATCTGAGATGCAGCTGCATTGCGAACACTGGTAATTGGCGTCTAATATGTTGGGAGTGTTAAAGAATTTTGCTAAACTATGGCAAGCATCACATGTTCTCTCTTTGTGGTGCGAGGTGATGCCGACACAATTCGCCTCTGGTCCATAACGATCTCTTATTTCAGAAAACTTTGTGGCCATGAGATCGAGAGCTTCATCCCAACCGATACGAGTCCACTTTGCCGTGCCTTTTTCTCCAGTGGCCTTCAACGGATACTTCAACCGCATGGGATGGTGTAAGGTCTCTGCCATGTAGAGCCCTTTTTCACACCCGGCGTGGAGCACCCTGACCAATTGGCCACCCTTTATTTTACATTCTATAAAGCACCTCTCATGACAGACTTGACAAATTGTTTCAACTGTTCCTGTGAATTCACTTCGTCTTCCCATGGTATCCCTCTCAATTTATAAATTCAAAACTGTTTAGGAACTGATTTTTTAAGCACCTGGGTGCTTCTCATGCACAGTCATTACGGTAATTCAATAATTTTTATTTGTTTTCCCCTGATGCTTAAGAATATCTTATCTCCCTTGCGCTCAATGTCAAAGTAAGGATGACTCTGCACACGGAGGACTTGCCCTGCCATTTCCACCCAGTATGTAACAATATTACCCAAAAAGGCGGATTCTCTAATCTTGGCTTCCCAGACATTAAGTCCTGTTTCTGGACGTTCGGTATGCAGCTCAAAGTCCTCCGGGCGTAAACATAAAAGAACTTTTTTACCAGGTGTCAGTCGATGATAGTTGATCCCACTAAATCTAATCTCTCCACCTTTCTCCATCTTAACAATTTGATAGTCTTCCTCTACGCGGTTCACTACTCCAGGAATAAAATTGGACAAGCCAATGAAATCAGCCACAAATTTGGATTTAGGTTTGAGATAAATTTCAGATGGCGTTCCTTCCTGAGCCAACTCCCCCTTTTCTAATACTGCAATCCTATCTGACAATACCATAGCCTCTGTCTGGTCATGGGTGACATAGATGGTAGTCACTTTAGTCCGCCTCTGTAGCTCCTTGAGTTCAAAGCGCACTACCTCTCTCACCTTGTAGTCTAAGTTTGCTAAAGGCTCATCCAGGAGGAGCAGACTCGGCGAATAGACCAATGCCCTGGCTAAAGCTACTCTCTGCTGTTGCCCACCAGAGAGTTCACCGGGGTAACGATCACCAAGATTGTCCATCTTAACCAAAGACAAGACTGCAGCTACTTTATCCCTGATCTCTGATTTAGGGAATTTCCTGATCTTTAATGGATAAGCAATATTCTCGAAGACGGTATAATGAGGCCAGATTGCATATGATTGAAAGACCATACCAATGTCTCGCTTTTCTGCAGGCACGTTGATCCCCTGAGAACGGGAAAAAACTATTCTGTCGTTTATGGTAATCTCTCCACGGTCTGGATCATGAAGTCCCGCAATCATGAATAAGGTGGTTGTTTTACCACAGCCACTGGGCCCCAGAAGAGTAAAAAATTCACCCTTTTCTATCGTTACATCGAGGTTCTTCACCGCAGCGAATTCGCCGAAGGATTTCGCAAGACCAACTGCCTTTACCGCCATTTTCTTAGACATATTTAGGTCGTTCCTCCAGATACATCTTTAGTCAGTTCAGTAAACTTACTTCTGGTTAAACGCATAAATATGGCCACGCAGACTATAGTAAGAAGAGATGTGATCATAATGAATGAGGTTAACACCTGCCAGCGTCCACTTTCCCATGTATTAAAAATAATATAGGCAGATACTTCATTTCCTAAGCTGAAGAGAATGATTGATGCTCCCACCTCCCTAACCATAGAAGCAAAGATTATGATAAAACCTGCGACCATACCTGGCTTGATTAAAGGCATCGTTATTGTCCAGAACTTGCGCATCCAGGAAGCACCACATATTCGGGCAGAGTCCTCTAAATCCTTATCGATCTGCAGAAGGGAACTTTCCGCACTCTTAAGCCCTAATGGTAAATCCTTCATTATATAGGCCAGCAAAAGAATCCAGATGGTGCCATAAAACATAAAGGGACGAGTGCTATAGGCTAAAAGTGCAGCAGTGCCTAAAACAACCCCTGGTACCGTTAACGGAACCATAGAAATAAAACCCAGCGCTTTGCGAAAGGGAAACCTGGTCTTTGTAATCATGTAAGCGGCTACCGAAGTTAGAGCCATCGTTAATACAGCCGCTGCAATAGAAAGCCAAAAACTGTTGATAATAGCCCTTTGAGAAGGTGGATCAGATGAAACAATCTTCCAGTACTCGGTAAAATTCCAATGCTGAAACAATTCCATAAAGCTCATACCGGGCTGAAACGCAAATGGCTTGAGCGAGCGGAAAAAAATAACCAGATATGGAAGGATTGCCACAAAGAAGACGTAAAGGCTACAAATGGCAAAGGTTAGCCAGCGCCACTTACCTATCTTTACCTCCTTCGACCGAAATCCCTTACCTGTGATAGTTACATAACTTTTTCTCTTGCCTAAAAACCAAGTATTAGCCCACATGGCCAATGCTCCCATGGCTAACAGGATTAATCCCTGGATTGCTGCCTGGTTAATATTTATAGGTACAATGTTGAGAGAGGTATAGATGGCAGTAGTTAATAACCAGATATTAGCAGGCATACCGATAACCGCATGGATACCGAACAGGTTATTTGAGTACATGAAGGCTAAAACACCTCCTGCAGAAATACCGGGTAAGAGTAGCGGCAGGGTGACTCTTAGGAAAGTCTTATACTTGGAGGCACCACAGATTGTCGAGGCATTCTCCAATTCGGGGTTGATTTGCCTCATGACCCCCGCGGTCAGAAAGAATACAAAGGGAATCATATACAAGACACTGGAGAAGATAAGCCCTCCCATGCTCAGGATGTTAATTCTGAAATCTAAGCCAAGTTCCGCAAAGATAATATTGATAAGTCCTCCCTCCTTATCAGCCAGTATTATCCACGCTATGCCAGAAACTATTGGCGGTGTAATGAACGGTAATACAGTAATTAACTCAAAAAATCGTTTGCCTGGTGTATCGGTACGTGCCACGATGACAGCTAAGGCTATACCAAACACCATGGACAAGCCAATACCTACAACAGATACATAGATGGTATTCCAAGTAGCCTCCCACAGAAAAGGTGCTTTCAGGGCGTTCTGCCAGTTTTTAAGGGTCAGTTCTTTGGTATCAGTGAGAAAGGTCCCTAAAAAAAGCCAGAAAAGGGGCCATAGAACCAGGAACGCAATGAGCAATCCAGTACCCAGAAATATTAACGTTTCTGGTCTGGGAATCTTCAACAACCACCTCGTCTCTTCTAAAGCATCTGTCTTCTGTGTTGCCATGATTTAGAACCTGCCTTACTTTGCCTTTCCACGAATTGCACTGTTAACTTTGAATATGAAATCACGCGTTTCATCCTCAGTAATCTTCTCAATATCTAAAATCCAACACTCTTGTATTTGCTTACGTCCTTTGATGAAGTCTGAAGTCTTCATGTCCTTGCGAACGATATTAAATCCTGCTTCCTTAACTAAAACATGTTGCCCTTCCTTTGATAATAGCCAATTGACAAATAACCTCGCAGTATAAGGATGGGGGGACTTGCTGTTTAATGCTATCAAAGAATGCTGGGCAATAGTCCCCTGTATTGGGTATCTCCAGCCAAGATTTGCTCCATCCTTATTAGCCTCCCAGACCTGCTGGTCCCAATGCTGAATCAAGATGGACCTTCGGCCAGTAACAACAGTATCGATTACACCGCCCATCTGCCCAGACAACAAGTGCCCATTTTTGTACATGGCTTCCATCCACTTGAACCCAAGCCCGCTGGATTTGCCTTTAGAACGCGGGTCTTGGGGCCGAATGTCAGAGGCAAAACTAAACCAGTTGAGCGCAAAACCTGCAGTTGCAGGATCCCCTGAAGTAGTCTTGTTCTTCCAATTGGGCTTAGTAAACTCCCACAAGTCCGCTGGCACCTCTTCGTCTTTATAGACCTTCCTATTCCAAGCCATAACGTGAGTCATAAAGACAAACGACACATATCGGCCGTCTTTTCCTTTGGCTAAATCGATGATACTTCCCCATTCAGGTAAATTATCCAAACGGGCGAGGTAGCCATGCTTTCTCCAGTCAGGATAGAGTTCTGCTGCTCCACTGTATACAGCGTCCATATTCTCAATCCCTCGGGACTTCTCAGAGTAGACTCTCTGACCAATGACCATACCACTGCCCCTCACAAAGTCAGTCTTCACAAAATGATAGGTTTCGCTGAATCTTTTTAAGAGTAATTCCGTCACAAAGGGGCTGTGAGCACTGTAGAAGACAATCTTGCCCTCCTTTTTTGCTCCTGCAATTAACTCATCCAAGGTAATGCTGTTCTTCTTGTCCAAATCTACATCTATAGCTGATACCTGCTTGTTCAGGAATAAAAAAACTATCAATAGGCTGACGACAATGAACAAAAATTTATAGACTACTCTGTTCATACTTTCCTCCTATGTTAGTATTTACTTGTCTTCTACCATTTCACCTTTGTTGGTTTCCATTCCTTTTGCTTCAAACTGATATTCATGTAGTCTTTGAGATTATGCCTATGCTTGTGATCTTCACGTGGCATCGTAGGGAAACCAGGCAATTTATCACTCGTCCATCTCCCTTCTGCTTTGAGTTCTTTCATTGCGAGCTTGGCGAAACTATCGTCTACCCATTTGTCCACAAAGGCCACAGGGTCTTTACTCTTTTCACTTGACAGTATCTTGACATTCCTCCAACAAAGGGCAAGCCCCTTGATATGCTCACGGGCATTAATTGTTAATCTTCCATCAGGGATTTGCATATCCGCCGACATTCTCACCACTGGTTGAGGAAACTCAGGAATATCGCTCCAGCAATGATATGCGGCAAGATCAATGTTGTTGTTCCACATATCCCGTGCCTCCTCCTCAGCTTTCAGATATCCGACCATTATATCCGGGCGGTCGCGCAGCCATGGGACAATCATCAGTGTTGCACTTGTAGTTGTCCAGTTATGAGGGGCTTTCACAGGGTAATACTTCCCGCAGGTACACCTCATCTCTAACCCTGTTATAAGCCTGTAGCCCAATCCCAGGTGCTCAAAATAGACACAATAAGGATCCCATGTTATGCACGCACCGATATTTTTTGTCCTCATGTGCGTCACCTGTAGTTCTGTAGACTGATCAAGCAGCCGTGGCCTTATTTTAAACTCATCAATGATATCCAGAGCATGTCTGTGTTGCCCTGAACCTAACGGAACTCCTATTTTCCATCCGTCTAAATCTTTAGGAGATTTTATTGCACCGCTATCCCATAGATCCTTGCGAATTATCAGTGCACTCATTTCCCCTGTGCCGTATCCGCCAACGTTCACATTTACACATGGTACGGTATCCATCGTGCGCAAGCCTGGAGTATCGCCCATATATCCAACCATGTTTTTCCCTGCCAGCATATTGTTGTTGATGAGGGGACCTGACAGGGATCTGAACCACTCCACCTTACTTCCTTTTGGGAGATACTTCGCCCATAGTTTTGCCTGCTTGTTAATGACTGCACACCAATGATGGACACAGTAAGGCTGGTAACCGACTGTTATCTTAACAGGGTCACCGGGCTTACCGAATTCTCCCTTCGGTTCACCATATTTGGAAGCTACTTCCCAATATTCATGGGGGATTTTTTTCTCAGCGGCATATGCACCTTTCCGGTATGAGACCGGCTCCATCAGGAGGAATGTTGTGGTGACAACGCCCGTTGCCACTGCTGCTTTTACAAACTCGCGACGCGTTATTCCATACGCTTTTTTTTCTTGATTCTCACGCTCAAGAAAACTCTCATAATCTTTTTTCATATATTCACCTCCTTTTGTTTCAAGTCACAATAGCTTTTTTCATAATTGAAAAAATTTAGCCTATTTAATTCGTTTCCCTCCTTTTCTATACTTACGACACTTTACACTTTAGAGTTGTCCGAGATGCCTTAAAATAAGTTATAGAGCAAATTATATGCCAGTAGTTAAATGTGGTTAACTATCTGATTGAATTGAATTTTCATTAATAATGAGGAATAGTACGCTCTTTAAAACATCTCACTATTGGAATTAGTATTCCATTTCTGAAACATTTAATGATTTTATAGAAATATTCTGGTAGTCTTACAGTTTGGTATGCAGATACAAATGTAAAAACTAATGAGACATTTTGGAACGTAACTTTCTCCAAAGGGTGTTCACACTGATTCCCAATTTTTTAGCTGTTTCCTTTTTATTGAAATGATATTCCTTTAATGCCTTGTTTATGAGCTCTTTTTCATATTCCTCCAGCCGCTCCTTCAGTGTTTTTTGTGAAATACCATGTTGTATTTCTTTAGATATGTCACTCACTTCTTTTGACATAATTGTGAGGCCATTGAGTTCCTTTAGAAGTTCGAGCAGTAAGTGGTCATCAGATACTGAATCTCCAAGTAGGATTATATATCTTGTTATGAGCGAGTCAAGTTGTCGAATGTTTCCAACCCAGTTATATTCCTTCATTTTTTCAATCATAGCGTCTGATATTCTTTTTTTGCCGTTGCTGTGTTTATAGAGAATTTTTTTAACGATGGAAGGAAAGTCTTCCGGTCTTTCTCGTAGGGGCGGAATATCTAACGTTAAGACTGCCAGACGGAAATAAAGATCCATCCTGAATCTCCCCGATTCCACTTCTTTCCACAGGTTCTTATACGTAGAGCTGATGATCCGTATATCTACTGGTACTATCCTGTCACCACCAACACGCATTACCTCTTTTTCTTCAAGAACCCTTATCAATCTTACCTGTAGATTCAGAGAAATATCAGCTATCTCATCAAGAAAGACTGTCCCTTCATTAGCTAATTCGAACAGGCCGATCTTGCCTCCCTTTTTTGCTCCTGTGAACGCACCTTCTTCATATCCGAAGAGTTCACTTTCCAATAACGATTCAGACAGGGCTGAACAGTTGATGGCTACAAAAGGCTTTTCTTTCCTTCTACTTAAATTATGGACGCTATGTGCAAAAATTTCTTTCCCGGTTCCTGTTTCCCCTTGAATTAATATCGCAGCGTCAGTTTCAGCATATTTCCTAGCCTTATAGAGGGTCTGCTTCATTATCAAGCTCTCGCCTTTAATATGATCTATTGTGTATTTAGTTACAAATCCTTTGGCATAGAGTTTCTCTCTTATTTGTCTATCGATTTTCTGTATACTTGAAGCCTCTCGAAATGTGAGTACAACACCCTGTGTCTTTCCGCCCACAGTAAAAGGCAATGAGTTAATCACAATATCTATATTTCCTACCCTACGGATCTGATCCATCTCTGGTTTTCCTGTCTTTAAGACATTCAGCAAGCCTGTACGTCTTAAGTTTTCTGGTAAAGGTTTTCCAACTGCTTTTTGCAATTCAATACCTAAAATCTCTTCTGCCATCTGATTGAAGGTTTTTATCCTCCCATTACTATCGATCATGATAACACCCTCTTTAATTGTTTTGAGAATGGTCAGAAGTTGCTCAGCACTTTCTCTCTCTTTCCTTCGTGCAGAGGCAATAGCTCCTGCCTCTCGAAAGGCTTGCAAAATAGCTTCTTTTGTAGGAAGGACAACAATACCTCTGCCTCCTATCGAGGTGATTATCTCCCTGCTGATTCCTCCACCAACAATACATCTTGTTCCGTCATTTACTGCTTTCGTGATACCGTTTGTTAACTCCTCTGTTGTAGAGTAAACAATTTGACGTATTTTGATAGAAAGTAAATCCTCGAAAATCTCTATGCCATCGGTTGGTATTGCAAAACTTTCCAATCCGATATGAGAACCATACTCTTTCGCCCTCATAAGAGCACGAAGAATATCCTGATGCGTTCTGGCTATTTTCACAATAGGCTGACCGATGGTCTGGGTCAGAAATGAACCTGTTGCTCCAGATGAAAGTATTACTTCGATACCTTCATCGAGAAGTTTTCTCGCGAGGGGGACTGCGTCTTCCATCTTTGCAAATCTCAATAATTTAACCGTTAAATCTTCCGTCTCAGGGTCTGAATAACACTTTACCATTTCGCCTAATTCTATTGAATTACAGATAAGGGCAAACTTAAATTTTTGGTTATTTATAACTTCTCTACTTTTATTCACAATTAGATAACATTGTAACAAAAATATTTATAAATCTAAAACAATATAACAGTTCCTATCTTAATGAGGGACATGCTCCTTACTATTTTGATGATAGAAAGTGATATTTCTCATTTAGTTTTGCGAACCACAATGCTGATTGGGGCTGGAATAAAAATGCCAATGAGACAATGAATACAGACTTTGTGCCAAAGATTGTAGCAAGCCCTATCGAAATGGCAAGATTCCTCAAGACAGTGCTATAAATGAGGGCATAACTATCTTCTCTACTAAGATTGCTTAATTTAGAGAACGTAGTAACAAGGAAATAATTTATGAGATAAAAAACTGCCTGAACAAAAACTGATACAGCAAGGATGTTCGGGTTATTGAATATTAATTTGGAATTCATACTGATAGCTGTAAATATAATGAAGAGAGCACCCCACGCACTTATCCCAGGGAGCAAAGGCTTAATTTCTGTATTAAAATCATTATCCGTATATCTCTTTTGCAAATATTTAAAAGTCAAGATACCCATGAGTAAAGGGAGAAAAACAACAATTCCTATAGTCTTAAATGTCAACCATATATCAACAGGTACATATCTTCCGACTATGAAGTAGAGATACCATGGAGCAAGAAAGGAAGATAGAATAAGACAAAGTACGGTAATTTTTATTGATGCTTTCACATTCCCCTTAGCAAACAGCGTGAAAGGAATTGTCATACTTGCTGTAGGAACAAGAGAAACGATTACCAGCCCGGCAAAGAGTTCAGGGTTTTTTATCAAAAATACTAAACCAAGCAGGTACCCAATGACAGGTACCAATACAAAGTTAATAATAAGTGACAGTACTATTAATTTTTTCTCCGATAAATCCGCAAGTTCATGGAGATTGAATCCTATCATCGCTGGATAAATCATAAGGACAACTACAGGGAGAAGTAATTTTTTAAGTGAAGACGTATCAATAAAATAACCAACGAATAATGCAAACAAAATCGTTAATGGGATGAGAAATATAAGATTTCTTGAGGCAAATGTCAGTATGTCCTTAAACAACGCTCACGGCCTCTTTTTTCTGTGGGATAAATGTGAGATAGAAATGAGAAAAATTCTGATCCACTATTAAACAACTTTCAACCTGAATGCAGACATTGTTCAAAATATGTATAGATGAATTATTAATGTGTGCAAATAAACTTATGGTGGGCAGTCGCAGAATCGAACTGCGGACACGAGGCTTTTCAGGCCTCTGCTCTACCGACTGAGCTAACTGCCCACGATGTTTAATTTTTAACTTTACAATTTTAATTCTGATGCTGTCAAGCCACTACAGTTATCAAACAAGATAGTTCGAATTCTTTATCAGGCATAAAGATTGTCTTAGGCGGACAAAAAGATTCAGCAAACAACTTACAATGCTTCTTTGGCAGTGGCTTGAATTACTTCTTTTATATTTCTATCAAGAAACTCTGGAAGATAGGGTATATCCAGGTTTAAAAACCCGGAGGTTATCACAGACACAGCATCGTCTCTTGAGATACCCCTCGACATTAAATATTCAACCTGTTCTTCAGCAATAGGGCCAATGGATGCTTCATGAGAAAGTTCGGCTTTCGATGATCCGTCAGAGACCAACTGTGGTATCGCATAAATTCTTCCTTTTTTGGAAAACAGGATACCACGACAGTCAAGATGTGCTACGCAATAATCCTTAGTCTTTGCTATTAAGTCTCCTCTTGAATAAATAACGCTTTCATCCGCGGCTATCGTCCTTGCAATAGATTCTCCTCTTGTATCCTCTGCCTCAAAAATTATCTTTGAACCAAGATCAATATAAGAATCCTTAAGTCCGTAGACAACAGTATTAAACTTTGCAGAAGCTCTGGCTCCTTTAAGATAGGCAACAGGAAAAGCCTGAATAGACTTTACAGGTTTTAAAAGGACGTAATTACTGACAAACATACCGTCCTCTTCAACAATTACTGCTGTTCTTGGCCTTACATGGAAATTATCTGCCCAATTATGGATCATGGTAAAAGACAGTTTCCCGCCTTTCTTCACAAAGAATTCAGAGACCCCAATATGTATCCCTTCTGCGTCACTCTTGGAAAGTGTGCAGCCAATTATTACCTTGAGTTCTGCACCTTCTTCTACAATGATCATATTGTGAACATTTTGACTTACATAGTTTTCGGCAACCAGCAAGCATGCCTGCACAGGATATTCAAGTTTTTGATGAGGAAAAACCCTTATGAAATATCCATGGGTCATTTTAAGCTCGGACTGAGCAGTGTATTTGTCCTGATCTACAGAAACAACCTTCCAGTAATAGTCCTCCAGCCAATCGTATTTACTAAGAGCATCTGTCGTACTCATTATTTCAAGCTTTCCCTCGTACATCTTATTTATCCGTTCATAGACAACGGAGTGGTCAACCTGCATATACGAGCCTGACCTTACTTCTTCCTTTATATCAATGCCGGTCATGAGAGCAGCTTCTTTGGCCTGCTGATTCAGGCTCTCAAGGCTCTCTATTCTTCCTCTTTCTGTATGCTGACTGTATAGGAGAATATCTATATCCGGGCCAAGAGCTGCTTTTTTCTCTTTTGCAGTTTCAGCCCTTGCCCTTATATCAGAAAGGTATGTTTTACTTATTCCTGGCATACTAAACACCCCCTGTAACCGCTTCTCTTAATTTCTGATAGAATGTCCTTGGGATTTCCCTGACATTTTATATTCCCATCAAGAAAAATACTCCCTCTATCGCCATTTACGTAATCAAGGATATACCCGGTGTGAGTTATAATTATGGCTCCTCTCTTTGGATCTTTTACCTTGTCCTTCCCTAACAGCTTGTTTATTGACTCACCAACAAGGGCAATATTCTCAATATCAACACCAGATTCTGGCTCATCAATCAGAACGAGGTCAGGCCTCTGAACCATAAGCTGTAATAACTCCGAGCGCTTCATCTCACCTCCAGAAAAACCGTCATTAAGATTTCTGTCTAAATGTCCTGATAGGTTAAGCTTTTCAGTAAACTCAAGAAACTTTTCTTTACTCACCTTGTCGTCAGAGATTACTTCAACAAGCTTTCTTAAAGTAACGCCTCTCACCGTGGGAGGACGCTGAAAAGAAACTCCTATACCAAGCTTTGCTCTTTCATAGACGTCTTTGCCAGTTATGTCCTGTTCCTTAAAATATATTCTCCCCTGCTCTACTCTGTATTTTGGAAATCCCATCAGAGTCATAATGAGGGATGTTTTTCCAGCTCCGTTAGGTCCGAAGAGTACTTGAACCTCTCCGTAATTCATTGAAAAGTTCACGCCTTTTAGAATCTGGACATCACCAACAGAAACCCACAGGTCCTCTATCCTTAACATCTCCTGCATGATTCACTCCTTCTTTTACAAGTGAATTTTAA
>Ga0315284_10003986_pt1 | contig 20966 bp, 20 predicted proteins | sample YL17G09_16_MG_FD_203696 | JGI IMG/M metagenome (GOLD analysis project Ga0315284, IMG submission 203696) | Sediment microbial communities from Yellowstone Lake, YNP, Wyoming, USA - YL17G09_16 | ecosystem: Environmental > Aquatic > Freshwater > Lake > Sediment | place: USA: Wyoming | collected...
ATATTTATTAGAATATCTTTTTATATTTGTTAGTATTTTTACATAATCATCATCATCTATAATATGCCAAAGCATATCAAAACACATTACTGTATCAGATGAAATATCAAGTTGATTGGCAGCATTTGATACAATAAATTTAGACTCTGGATATAATACTTTATTACGCTCAACTATCGTTTGTGATAAATCAACTCCAGTATAGTGTGCAGGTAACTCATTAGCCCAAAATTGTAAATCTCCACACCCAATATCAATAATACTATCAGTTTTAACATTACAATATTTTGATATAATACCTTTTTTCCACTCTCTCGAAATCATATACTCTTTTGGCTCTCCACTTTTTCCACCATTTTTATAATGCTCGTTCCAATCAAAAATCATGATATTATATTAATATTCATCATATTTAAGAGAGGTGATTATGATCTTATTAGGAGCTCATGAGCTTTAATTGCAGAGTATATCAGTAAAAACCTCTTTATATAAATTTATAATTTTAGGATTTATTATAGATTTATCAATAGTATTTTTAACAATTTGAAAATTAAATTCCGCCGATTGGTTAATAATAATATCATTATCCAAAGTAAATTTAATTGCTTTTACTATACTTTCTGGATCTTCTGGAGAGATTATATACCCCGTTTGCTCATGAATTATCCATTCGTTTGCACAACTGGTATTTGACTCAATTGGAAATGAACCCATTGCCATAGATTCAAGAAGTGAGTTTGGGACACCATCACTAATACTTGCACTAATTGACATAAGAGATTTACCATATAATTTTAACATATCATTATGAGATTGTTGTTCAAGTATTGCAATTGAAAGATTTGTATTTTTTTTAATAAGATTAACTTTATCCTTTACATCTTGTGTAAAAACAGAATATATGATAATTGAATAGTTTTTAAGTAAGTCTGCACACAATTCTATTGCATCAAGTACAATTAATGCGCGATTAAATTGTCCCTGATAACCTTTTATCATTATTATATTTCTTTCTGAACATTTACTCTGTTTCCAAAATGTTTTACATTGTAAAGTATCTATACCCCCATTACCGGGTAATTTTATAAGAATATTTCCAGTAAACCCAAATTCTGTAGCTAATTTTATATCCCTATCAGATTTTGGAATATAATAATTACAAATGGATAGTACTTTTTTTATTTTTTTTTCATGTTCTGGGAATTTTCCAAAAAAATAAAGATCGCTTCCCCAAGGTGTGTATATCCATGGTGGAAAATTCTCTCCAATAATTTCTTTTGCTTGCAATGTTATATATCCAGCATGTTGCATTTCAAGAGTGTGTATTATATCTGGTTTTATTGTTTTAATTACTTTTATTAATTTATTTACACGATAATTTTTAATTTTATATAAAAAATATTCTAAAATATAATTGATACTATAAAAAATTGAAATTAATTTTATAGGGTATGTACCAAAAAATTTTAATGTTGTGTTTGTAACTTTTGGCAAAAAAGTAAATCCATGAATTGTAATATTATTTATATCTGGATGAAGTCTTATTTCCGCTGATGGAAATAAATGAATATCCCAACCCATATCTTTTATTTCATTTAACCATCTGGCAGTATGAACACTCTCACTCATAGCAACAAAAAGAATTTTTGGCATTTCTTATATAAATTTGATTTATTTATATATATAAGTAGTCATTAATAGCATATTAATCAATCTAATCGCTATCTTTATATAATTATAAATTAAACATTAAATAATGAAAGGTATTATTTTAGCTGGAGGAACTGGTACACGATTATATCCAATCACAAAAATTATCTCAAAACATCTCATTCCAGTTTATGATAAACCTATGATATATTATCCATTATCAATTTTAATGTTAGCTGGTATACGAGAAATACTAATTATATCTAATGAACAAGATATTTTATTATATAAAAATTTATTAGGAGATGGTTCTCAAATTGGATTATCATTTTCATATGCTATTCAAAAATTACCAAAAGGAATTCCAGATGCATTTATTATTGGTGAAAACTTTATTGGAGAAGATAAAGTAGCTCTTATATTAGGAGACAATATATTTTATGGTCAACATTTTTCAGATATTTTTTCAGAATCCTTTAAAGAACAATTACATGCAGAAATATTTGGCGTATTTGTTAATGATCCGACACCATTTGGAGTAGTAGAAGTTGATATTAATGGAAACATTTTATCAATTGAAGAAAAACCAATTAATCCAAAATCACATTATGTAATACCCGGACTTTATTTTTACGACAATCAAGTAATAGAAATTGCAAAAAACTTAAAACCATCCAACAGAAATGAAATAGAAATTACAGATTTAAATAAAGAATATTTAAAAAAAGGATTATTACATATTAATCTTATGGGTAGAGGTATGGCGTGGTTTGATTCAGGAACTTACGATTCGTTACTCGAAGCCTCTCAATTTATTGCAGCAATACAAAGAAGGCAAGGATTATTTATTGCGTGTATAGAAGAAATTGCTTATAATTTAGGTTATATTAATCATGAACAACTTTTTAAACTTTCAAAAAATCTTGAAAAAACAGATTATGGAAAATTTCTTTTAACTTTATCTAATAATTCTAATATTTGTGGGAGGGAATATTAATGACAATATTAATAACAGGAGTTGCTGGATTTATAGGATATAATTTCATATCTTATTATTTAACTAAATACCCAACAAATAAAATTATTGGTATTGATAAATTAACATATGCTGCTGGTAATTTTAAAAATCTTTCGCAACTTGCAATCCAACACAAAAATTATTTTACATTTATAAAAGGGGATATTACTGATAAATATTTTATAAATTCTTTATTTAAAAAATATAATATCACAAGTATTATAAACTTTGCTGCGGAAACACATGTTGATCGATCCATTAAAAATTCGAGTAAATTTATTTCAACTAATATTACTGGAACACATATTCTACTCGATTCATGTAAAAAATATTGGTATAAAAATAAAAAATGGAAAGATAATGTAAAATTTTTACAAATATCGACAGACGAAGTTTATGGATCGCTTGAAACTGGAAAATTCTCAGAATTATCACTTATAGATCCGCATAACCCATATTCAGCAAGTAAAGCAGCAGCAGATTTAATTATAAAATCTTATTATCAAACTTATAATATGCCAATATTAATTACCAGAAGTTCAAATAATTATGGTCCTTTTCAAATATCGGAAAAATTAATCCCTCTTATAATTCAAAATGCATTATTACACAAACAATTACCAGTTTATGGAAATGGGAAACAAATTCGCAATTGGTTATACGTAGATGATAATTGTGAGGCGATTGATTTAGTATTTAATACAGGAACTTTTGGACAAATTTACAATATAGGGGGAAATTGTGAAATGCAAAATATAAATTTAATTAAATTAATTATTAAATTAATTAATAAAAAGACGAATGATCCACATATTACTAATAAACTTATTTCACATGTTACAGATAGGTTGGGTCATGATAAAAGATATGCATTAGATTGTACAAAAATTAAAATAGAGTTGGGATGGAAACCAAAAATGAAATTCCAAGATGGTTTAATTAAAACAATTAATTGGTATATTATAAATCAAAATTTGAAGAGGGATATTTATGACTAATTGTTTAATATGTAATACTAAAATTAAACCATTTGCAAATTTTGGAAAAATGCCAATTGCAAATGGATTTTTATCCAAATCTCAATTTAAAAATGAACTTTTTTTTGAATTAGAAGTAGGATTTTGTCCAAATTGTTATATGATTCAATTAATAAATTTACTTGAACGAGAAACAATGTTTAATGAAAATTATGCATACTATTCATCAATTTCAACCAGAATGGCAAATCATTTTAAAAATTTTGCAATTGAAATAATGACCGAAAATCTTAAAGATGAACAATCATTTGTTGTTGAACTTGGGTGTAATGATGGAATCATGTTACAACATTTTGCAAATAAAGGTTATCACCATTTAGGAATTGAACCCTCATCAAATGTTGCAGATGCAGCACGAAAAAAAGGATTAAATGTTATTGGTACATTTTTTGAAGAAGCAATAGCAAAAGATATTTGTAAAGAACATGGCAAAGCAGATGTAATTGTTGGCGCAAATGTAATGTGTCACATACCATATCTTCATTCGGTGATTAAAGGAGTTAAATATTTATTAAAACCTACCGGTGTTCTTATTTTTGAAGATCCATATGTAGGAGATATAATTGAGAAAACTTCATATGATCAAATTTATGATGAACATGCTTATTATTTCTCACTATTATCATTAAACACACTTTTCAATCAATATGATATGGAAATTATTAACACATCTTATCAAAATGTTCATGGTGGTTCGATGAGATATACAGTTGCTCATAAAAATGTATATATAATTCAATCTTCAGTTATCAATCAAAAACAAAAAGAAGATGAATTGAAATTAAATAAATATAATACATATAAAAATTTTTTTATAAAAGTTTGTAAATCACGAGATAATTTATTAATCCTTTTACAAAGTTTAAAAAGAAATAATAAAAGAATTGTTGGATATGGTGCAACCTCTAAAAGTACTACTGTTACCAATTTCTGTGAAATAACACCAGATTTGATCGAATTTATAAGTGATACAACACCAACTAAACAAGGAAAATATAGCCCCGGTGTTCATATACCAATTAAACCATATGAAATATTTAAATCACATTTTCCAGATTACGCTTTACTTTTTGCATGGAATCACGGAGAGGAAATTATTGAAAAAGAAACAGCATTTAAAGCATCTGGAGGCAAATTTATTCTTTATGTACCGGATGTGAAAATTATATGATTTTATGTAGTAATCCAAAAATGCAATATTTATCTTATAAATCTGATATTGATAATGTAATAAAAAAAGTTCTAAAAACTGGGGTATATATTCTTGGAGATGAAGTAGCATCATTTGAAAGAGAATTCTCTACATTCGTTGGAGCAAAACATGGTTCTGGTGTCGCTAGTGGTACTGATGCACTAATAATAGCACTTCGTGCATGTGGTATTGGTCCCGGAGATGAAGTAATTACAGTATCTCATACAGCAGTTGCAACAATAGCGGCTATCGAATTAACTGGAGCAAGACCAGTATTTGCTGATATAAATGAAAATTCTTATACTTTAGATTATACAAAAATTGAGCCACTTATTTCCACTTCCACAAAAGCAATACTTCCAGTTCATTTATATGGACATCCTGCTGATATGAAGAACATTATGAAAATTGCTAATAAATATAAATTAAAAGTTGTTGAAGATTGTGCTCAAGCACATGGCGCTAGTATAAATGGACAACAAGTTGGAACTTTCGGTGATGCCGGTTGTTTTAGTTTTTATCCAACAAAAAATTTAGGAGCGATTGGTGATGGTGGTATGATTGTTACAAATAATTTTACTACTTATCAGAATATACAATTACTTCGTCAATATGGTTGGAGACAAAAATATATTAGTGAAATCACTGGATTAAATTCGAGGCTGGATGAATTACAAGCCGCGATTTTAAAAGTAAAATTACAACATTTACAAAATGATACAAAAAAACGACAAATGATTGCTGAAAAATATAATACAAAATTAAATCGAGAATTTATTATACCTAAAGTACAAAGTGCATATAATCATGCCTATCATCTATATGTTATACGATCAAACAATAGAGATTTTATTCAACAACAATTACTTCATCAAAACATACAAACTTTAATACATTATATTTTACCAGTTCATTTACAACCAGCTTATAAAAATAGAATAACTGGATCTTCAAATCTTCCAATAACTGAAAAAATTGTTAAAGAAATTTTATCATTACCAATGTACCCGGAATTAACTAATGCAAATGTAAAAAAAATAATTAAATGTTTAAACGAGACAATATGACATTTATTAAAAAAAATTATAAATTTAAAGGAATTTATAAACATTATGATGATGTTCCAATATCAGGATTTGGATTTAATACTGAATCGTGGATTAACGAATCGTTTACATTATCAAATAATATAATAAACTCCCCAGATTATAATAAAACTCATAAACTATTACCAATGATTGTAAATTCCAAATTTTCAAAAACCAATCAAATAAAAATTATTGATTTTGGTGGAAATATAGGAATGGATTATCAAAATTTAAAATTATTATGTAAAAATTATATTTTTAAATATTTTATTATAGAAACTAATGAAACTTGCATATATGCATCAAAATTTAAACAATTAAATGATAGTATATTTATTTCATACAATAATTTTAAAACAGAATTTGATAATCAAATAGATATTTGTTATTGTAATAGTTCATTACAATATGTTAATAATTATGAAAATATATTAATAAAATTCGCTTCACTCAATCCAAAATTTATAGTATTTGAACGATTATCAATTGGGAATCACCAAACATTTTTTACATGTCAAACAAATATTGGAGGATGTATTCCTTATTGTGTAATTAATAATAATAAATTTAAAAATTTTTTAATCACATTAGGATATGATATTATTTACGAGGAGGAATTACCATATAAATATAATATTGATTACAACAATTTAATAGATTATAAAATTAATTTAATAAATATTATTTTTAAAAAACGATCTCATCAATCACACATTAATCAACAATTAATAACAATGGAATTGATAAATTGCCCAAAATGTGGATCTAATATTTCAACTAAAGTATGTTCTGGAAAAGATTATTTATATCACATACCGGGAATATATCATGTTGATAACTGTAGTACATGTGGATGCTGGTTTCAGAATCCCAGACCCACATATGATGATATTATCAAAACTTATCCAAAATTTTATGCACCGCATATGATATCACCAAATATAATAAATAATACAAATAATATTAAAAATATTATTTATAATATAAAAAGTAAAATAATATATATTTTTAATAAAATTATTATATCAAAACAATATATTAAAGGTATAACACTCTCCCCAAATTTTATTCAAAATGGAAAACTGCTTGAAATTGGTTGTGCAACCGGACTACGATTAGAAGAATTGAGAGCGGATGGATGGTCAGAACTTTATGGAATAGAAATGGTTCAAGAAGCAGCAATGATAGCACAAAATCGCGGGTTTAAAATTAGTTATGGAAAAATTGAAGATATTCTCCCATTATATCAAAATGCATATTTTGATGTTATTATAGCCAGTATGGTATTAGAACACCTTCAAGATCCATTTACTACAGTTCAACAAATTGCTACAAAAATTAAACCGGGTGGTCAATTTTTATTTTCAACAATTAATAAAGATTCGTTAGATAAAAAAATCTTTGGTTGTTATTGGGCAGGTTTCGATTATCCACGCCATTTGACATATTTTAGAATATCAGATATTTTAGAAATGATTCAACCATCATTTGACAATATTAAAATATATTATCAAAACGCCCCTATAGATTTTATTCGATCAGCATCATGGCGAAACACAAAAAAAGATAAAATAATTATATTTATAATGTCTCATATAGGAGAACTAATTGGATTATTACAAATAATTACAAAATCTGCTTCAAGAGTATCAATTCAATGTAAAAGAAAAATTAATTAATACATTGAAAAAAGATAAAATTCCATCACAATCTTTATCTTATAATAAAACAATTTATTAATATGGATAAAACTTTAAATAATTTTCAAAAATATATAATTTTGTGGGGAGGGACGGGTCAAGCAAAAATTGCTCGCCCAATCATAGAATATTATGGAGGGGAAATTATAGCAATATTTGATGATACCCCAAACTTAATTGCACCATTTTCAGATATCCCACTTTTTCATGGAAGTGAATTTCCATCATGGATTTCAAAACAAAATAAAAAGTTTGGATTTTGTATTACTATTGGTAACCCCCATGGACGTATCAGAATAAAATTACACAATTGCCTCAAAAAATATGGATTATATCCTATTACCATTATACATCCATCAGCAATTATTGAAAAAGATGTAAATATAGGAGATGGAACACAAATAATGGCAGGTGTAATTTTAAATACTGGAGTAACAATAGGAGAACAATGTATTATAAATACACATTCGAGTATTGATCACGAATGTATTTTATTAGATGGTGTTGAAATATCTCCGGGATCAATATTATGTGGTCTTGTTACTGTTAAAACAAATGCTTGGATTTGCGCTGGAGCAATCGTATTACCAAATATAACTATTGAAGAAGATGCTATTGTTGGAGCCGGATCTGTAGTAATAAAAAATGTAGAACGAAAGAGTGTTGTAGTTGGGTTACCAGCAAAACATATAAAATATATTGAAAATGGTGATAAAAATGTATAAATTAGATAAAAAATATATGGCTGGTCCTTGGATTACAGACCACGAAATTAATGTTGTAAATGACTGTATGAAAAATGGCTGGTATAATTATGATTATGTGGAGAAGTTTCAAACAGAATTTGCTCAATATCATAATCGTAAATATGGAATAATGACACCAAATTGTACAACTGCAATTCATCTATTACTTACAGCATTGGGAATAAAAGATGGAGATGAAGTTATCGCTCCTGATATGACATGGATTGGATCCACCGCTGGGATTAATTATGTACATGCAAAACCAGTATTTTGTGATATCGATCCAATCAATTGGTGTATCGATCCAAAATCAGTTGAACTTGCTATTACTCCAAAAACAAAAGCAATTATTGCTGTAGACCTTTATGGAAATATGCCTAATATGAAACAATTAACGCATCTTTGTAACGATTATGAAATTTTTCTTATAGAGGATGCCGCAGAAGCTATAGGATCCCAATATCACGGTATTCGTGCAGGTAAATTTGGAATAGGATCAGTATTTAGTTTTCATCGCACAAAAACTATTACTACTGGAGAAGGGGGAATGATTCTTATTGATGATGATAAATTATATGAACGATGTATGTTTTTACGAGATCATGGAAGAAAATCTAATGGACAAACTTATTATAATTATGAAGTTACTTATAAATATATGCCTTCAAATTTACAAGCTGCAATGGGTTATGCGCAATTTCAAAGAATTGATGAACTTGTTAATAAAAAACATTTCATTTTCAATCTTAATAAAAAATATCTATCAGATATTCCAGATATACAGTTAAATTATGAATCTGAAAATATCATAAATGGAGATTGGGTTACAGGACTTGTATTTGGAAAAAGTCATAAATTAACCAAACTTGATATTATTAATAAATTGGATAAACTTGGATATCCAGCGAGACCATTCTTCTACCCACTATCTTCATTACCAGCATATCCCGGATTTCAAAAAATATATGGACAAAAAAATATTCATGCTTATGATATTTCAAACCGTGGAATAAATCTTCCCGGAGCACTTATTTTAGAAGAAGAACAAATTAAAGATTATTGTGATGCTATTCATAAAGTGGTGAGATAATGTTGATAAAAGATAAAAACATTGTAATTACCGGTGGACTTGGATTTATTGGGAGCAATTTAGCACTTGCTTGTATAAAAAATGATGGATTTGTTACTATCATTGATAATTTAGATCCACAGTCTGGTGGCAACAAATTTAATATAAAAATATTTGAGAATGATATTGATCTGATTTATGGTGATATCTGTAACACTAATTTAATGCAAAAAATATTAAGTAATACAGATATTATAATAAATTGCGCTGCCCAAACATCCCATATTCAATCATTAAAACTCCCATTTAAAAATCTTGATGTAAATTGTACTGCCGTTTTAAAAATGTTGGAGATTATAAAAAATACTAATCCCAACATTCAATTTCTTCAAATTGGTACTACTACACAAATTGGAAAATGCTATACTTCTCCAGTCGATGAAACTCATCAAGAATTTCCACTTGATCCATATTCCGCTCACAAGTCGCTTGCTGAAAAATATACATATATGTATTCACAGGTACATGGATTAAAAACTAATAGTATCAGACTCCCAAATATTTATGGTCCAAGATCAGCTATTCACTCATCAGAACTTACATTTAACAATTATTTTATTGGATTAGCATTTCAAAATAAAGAAATTACTATTTATGGAGATGGATGTCAATATAGAAATCTTTTATATGTAAATGATGCCGTTGATGCTATTTTAAGCACAATCAACAAAGGAAAAGGATTGGGAGATACTTATTTTGCAGTTCATGATGATCATATAACTGTATCAGAAGTTGCAGAAAGAGTAGTAGAAATAATTGGCACAGGAACTGTACGTTATATTCCTTATCCTGACAATAAAAAGAAAATTGAAATCGGTAATGCTATTTATACTAATAAAAAAATAAAAAATGATATTGGATGGCATCCAAAAATTTCATTTATTGATGGTTTAAAAAACACAAAAGATTATTATTCTACATGTCTGGAGAGATATTTATGATTATAAAAAAAATTATTATTACTGGGGCATTGGGACATATAGGATCTAAACTTATAAGAACAATTCCAAAATATTTTCCAAAAGCAGAATGCATTTTAATCGATAACCTCTCCTCACAAAGATATTGTTCTTTATTTAATTTACCAGAGAATGGAATATATTATTTTTATGAGAGAGATATATTTGACCCATCAATTGAACAATTATTTCTCAATGGTGATATAGTAATTCATCTTGCTGCGATAACTGATGCAGATGCAAGTATTTCTAAACCTGATGAAGTAAACAAAGTGAATTATATTGGAACAGAAATAATCGCATCTCTATGTGTAAAACACAATATACCATTAATTTTTATTTCGACAACAAGTGTATATGGAACACAAGATGGACTAGTTGACGAAGATTGTTCAGATATTGAATTACAACCACAAAGTCCATATGCAGAATCAAAATTACTTGCCGAAAAAATAATTATAAAAATGGGTAATACCAAAGGATTAAAATTTGTTATTTTACGCTTTGGAACAATATTTGGAACATCGCGTGGTATGAGATTCCACACCGCAGTAAATAAATTTATCTGGCAAGCATGTACCGGTATACCACTTTCAGTATGGAGATTGGCTCTTTATCAAAAAAGACCTTATCTTGACTTAAATGATGCAATTAACGCAATAATATTTGTAATATCAAATAATTTATGGAAAAATACAATATATAATATAGTCACAATAAATACTACAGTTAATGATATCATAACACACATTAAACATTATATCCCAGATACTAATATTGAATTTGTTGATACAAAAATTATGAATCAACTTTCTTATGAAGTTGACAACAAAAAATTTATAAAAGAAGGATTTAAATATAAAGGTAAATTAGAAAATGGTATAATAAAATCAATTATATTATTAAAACGAATTCGGAGCATGTAATTATGATCTCTCAAAAAGGAAGAATTCTTTTTATTTTAGATCCAGCTCAAGGTCATGTTACTTGTTATATTCGTGGATTAATATTTAAAGATGCATTATTAAAACTTGGATGGGATATTAAGTACGTTGCATTACAAACCAGTGTAATTAATAACCAAAAAATATCAGATATTGAATACTTACCGATAAATAAGATAGTTGCCCTTTCAAAAAATTATAATATTATATATTTTATAAAAGTATCATCACTACCACTTATTAAACAAATTAAAAAAATGTCAAACGCAAAAATAATATTTGATTTAACTGATGCTTTATGGAGACCAAATTTTAGAAGTGGGGGCTGGAAAAATTTTAAACAACGAGGATGGAAAGATATTGAACAAATTTTATTACAATCAGATTTTATTACAAGTGAAAATAATTTTATTTGCTCTTATGGGTTTTTATATAATAAAATAATTTTCTCTATTCCAGTATGCACCCAAATTGAACTTTTTAACACTCAAAATAATTTTAAACATATAGATAAAAAAATCCGTATTGGGTGGGTTGGAAGCCAATATACAATGAATGCACTTAAAAAAATTGTAATACCAATTAAACACATCTTCTCACAAAACAATAATATTGAATTACGATTATTAGGAGTTCCAATAGATTCATATATTGCAAAACAATTTTCAAATATTAATTGTATTATTATACCAGAATATGATCAAACAATTATGATTAATGAAATATTAAATTTTGATATTGGATTGTTCCCACCACACCTAGATTTAATAGATTATGAACTTCGTGGCGCTCTTAAAGGAATGTTATATATGTCTGCAAAAGTTCCGACGATTTTTCAAAAATCAGGAGATTGTCTTAATTTTATTAAAGACGGGGTGAATGGGATGCTTGCAGATAATTTAAATGAATGGGAGGAAAAAATTGAATTACTTATCAATTCGGAATCATTACGAAAAGAAATTGGAATGAATGGTTATGTTACTATTAATGAAACCCACTCACTAGCACATGTTACAACTATAATGGATAATATATTTACATCAATTATGCTCACTTATAATAAAAATTCACCACAACAATATAAATTTACAATAATAGATTATATACGATTATTTATTAATAAAATATGGTATTGTTTATCTAGAGGCATCAAATGAAAATAGAGATGTGCTTTATACCCGGACTTAAACTTATAACTCCAGATATATATAAAGATACACGAGGTATTTTTTTCGAAACATGGCAATTTAAAAAATATTATGATAATGGGATCCAAGATTATTTTTTACAAGATAGTGTGTCATTATCAATAAAAAATGTAAGAAGGGGTTTACATTATCAATATCCGCATTCACAAGCAAAACTTGTTAGTGTTTTAAAAGGAGAGATATTTGATGTTGTAGTTGATATCAGATGCACATCACCCACATTTGGCAACTGGTTTGGAATTATTTTAAATGATATTATATTTAATCAATTATATATTCCGAAAGGATTTGCCCACGGATATAATGTTTTGAGTAATGAAGCAATAATTTCATATAAATTATCTGATTATTATAATCCATCAGATGAAAAAGGTATATCTTGTGACGATCCAGATATTAAAATTAAATGGAAAAAATCAAAAAATTCTCAATTTATCATGAATGCCAGAGACGCACAATTTCCATTATTAAAAAATATACCAAATAATCAATTATTCAATGAATTTTAATATAATTTTCACAACACCTTTCAACCACAATGGGTAACTTCCAATCAATACTTTATTTATAACCTCCAATTTATTTTCACGCATATCATTTTTATAAGTTAAAGATATGTTGGTTGCCTGTTCCGGATGAATTCTATAAAATGAGCCCACCTCTCTTATAGCGACACACTTAAATTTTTGCAAAAAGAAATTATATAATAATAACCCATCACAATCCGTCCTGCGTTTTCCATCAGACCATTTTACACTCTTATCATATGAAGATTTCCTGATCATTAAAGTACTACTATTAACAGGATTCCCAAAAAACATTCTTATAAAAGAAAAATATGAAAATTTGAGTATATAATTATCAAATAATTGTAATATATCATTACTATATCGTGTAGGAATTATCATCCAAAAAGTTTTACTTAATATTGAATTTTTTAATATCTCCCCAACACAATTTATAGAATTATAAGACCAATCCACACCTGTCCTTTCCATAATTTCAACCTGATGTTTTATCTTATCTGGATTTGCATACATATCATCTGCCGACAATCTACAAATATAATATCCTTTTGCCTCACCAAATCCTCGTCTTGATGACGCACACTCTCCCATATTCACAGAATTTTTTAAATACTTTATCATTGAATATTTTGAAACAACTTCAGATGTAGAATCAGTACTACAATCATCTACCACAATAATTTCTATATTTGAATATGTTTGATTTAAAATTGATCCAATTGTATCATCTAACCATTGTGCTGCATTATATGAGGGAATTACAATAGATACTAATGGTATATCAACATAATCATTCTCTAACACATCAGATAACATTTTAATTCTTATTTCGCGTGTATATAATTTTGAACGTTCGCGCGCCGCATTTCCATCCATGGTCATTGCCATATGCATAGCTTTTACTGTTGCATCAACATCTCCATAAGGAACAACTAATCCAGAATTTCCAACAATCTCAGGGAGAGCATCACGATTCGTTACAATAGGTACACACCCACAAGCCATAGCCTCTAGATTAGTCATTCCAAAAGATTCCGTATAAGAAAGTTGACAATACACTTTAGCCTCGCGTAAATTATTTATAAGTAACTCATATGGTATTCCTCTATAAATAATACACTCATAAGGTACTTGTTTTGCTGCTGCTTCGAATATTGGAATACCTTTAAGTATATTAGTAGATTTTAATGTATATACCGCAGTAACAATTCTATTTAATTTAATTAAAAGAGGATATTCATATAAAGATTTATCTATAGCATTTGGAATTACACAAATATTTGATATCGGCTCTATTGATTTAGTAATGACTTTATACGAATTAGATGGTACTATTACCGTATCTGCATTTCTTAAACACCACCTAGTAATAGCACCACGCCATTTACTACATTGATTCCCATAATCAATATCAGGGTAATTCGCCACTTCCCACCCACCAACAATTAAAATACTTTTTTTTCTGAATAATTTAGATAAAAATATTAATGGACATGCATGAACATCAGCAAACCAAATATATACAATATCAGATTGCGGCATCTTAACTATTGCTTGTAATAACACAGACCAAATATAAATAAGAAAATGCTTTTTACTAATATTTATAGTATCAAGACTAATACTAATTATATTATAATTTTGTTTTAATAATTCAAGATCTTGTAATATAAAAGGACTCTTGAACACACCACAAAATAAAATCTTAATATTTAGATTTGTCATCTTATCCCCAACTTCTTATTTATATTATCCAATTTTTCATTTAACAAAACTACATTCTCACACAAAACTACAAATTCTGGATTCAAATTGGCATTAGCATGACTTGTTTCCTCTTTCCAGATTCCTTTGACATCATATAAATATCCAATACACCAACAAGATACCATATAACCCACTGGCAATGCAATATATATAATAACCATTGGAATACTATAATAAACAAATGTTCCCTCCCAAACTTTTGCAAATGTAAGCATGTTAATAATAGTTAAAAATGATCCAATAATACCGAGTCCTAATGTAAATCTTAAACGCGATCTGGCAATAAATTTTTTATCAAACATTATGGATAAGCTCCCAATATAATTTTTACTACAACTTTACTGACATCCAAAGATTTGTATTCATCCGGGTAAGTTCTCTCAATGTTATATAACGATTTCAAATCTACAGCAACTTTGATACTTCTTATAATATCTTCGGATTTGTATCCACATATAATACTGCTTCCACTTTCAAGAGTTTCAAGCCGTTCATTAGTAGTTCTTATAATTACATGCGGAACTTTAAGAATCGAACATTCTTCCTGTACAGTTCCACTATCAGTAATTACACAATATGCACTTGATTCAAGATTTATAAAATCAGTAAAATTAAATGGATCTGATAATATAATTCCATCAGTATAATACTTATTATTTAACATCATGCGCGTATGTGGATGAACACTAATCAATACAGGATATTGCTCTTTAATCTGGTAAAATGCCTTACACAAATAATCTAAAATCTCCGGATTATCAACATTTTCTGAACGATGCATCGTTACTAGAAAATATTTCTCTTCTTGCAAATTCATTTCATCCAAAATTGTAGAATCCATGCTTATATCAGAATAATAATATAAAACTTCAAGGATGGGATTACCTATAACAAAAATTTTATTTGGTGAAACGCTTTCTCTTAATAGATGTTGCCTGCTACGCTCTGTATACGGCATCCACACATCAGTACAATTATCAATAATGCGCCTGTTAACTTCCTCCGGAACAATATCATTATAACACCTGTTTCCAGCCTCCATATGATATACTTTTACACCATATCTTTTAGCAACAATTGCCGAAAGCCCACTATTGGTATCACCCAAAATCAAAAGTTTATCAGGCTTTTCTTTTAAAATGATTCGTTCGCTCATCTGTAAAATATTAGAAATAGTCTCAAATGTTGTCTTACCCGCACAATTTTCCTGATAATCCGGAGTTCTTAATCCAAGATTTTCAAAAAATATATCTTTAAGATTTGAATCAAAATTCTGACCAGTGTGCACAAAAATATGCTCACAATATTTATCCAACAATGGAATAATTCTTGACAATCTTATAAGCTCAGGACGCGTCCCAACAATAGTCATGATTTTCATAATTGTTCACGCTCCAATAACAAGTTAATTTCCACCAAATTCATAATATCTGTATTAGAAGAATACTCATCAAAATTAGATTTAATATAATTATGTTTATATAATTCTGGTAATGTTGGGTGAATAATATAATAATTATTACTATCTGATGTATGAACCATTTCTTCAGATGAAACCAGAATCTCATGTACTTTCTCCCCCGGTCTTATTCCAATAATCCTAATTGGTATTTTTTTATCTCCTATCATTGACATCGCAACATCTTCAATTCGCGCAGATTTTATTTTTGGAATATAAATTTCACCATCATTTGCATACATATATGTAAAGAAAATGGTATCAACCGCTTGATCAAGATTCATCATAAAACGTGTCATATCTTTCGTAGTCAATGTTACTTCCTTTCCAACTTTTATTTGCTCCTGAAATAATGGAATAACTGAACCACGCGAAGCCATAACATTTCCATACCTGCATAATATATATCTGGTTTTACTATCAAGATTTGCTGCTATAACCATTCTCTCCATCAAAGCCTTAGTCATACCATAAACATTAATAGGTTTACATGCCTTATCAGTAGAGACACCAATAAATGTTTCAACAGGTAAATTATATTCAGAAATAGCAGTAATTATATTGTGAACCCCAAGCACATTTGTTTTAATGGCTTCAATAGGATTATATTCAGCAACCGGAACTTGTTTAATTGCCGCTGTATTAATTACAATATCTACATCTTTTAAAATATTTATAACAGAATGATAATCCCGCACATCACCAATTTTAAATGTTACAAGTTCTTTAAAATGATTATAAATAATTTCATCTGTTGCTATATATTGATTTAAATATTGTAATCGCATATTATGTTGTTTTAATTCATCACGCGAAAAAATTATAATTTTATCAGGAGACTCTTTTAATAATCTACCAAGTAAAGATGTTCCAAGAGATCCGGTGCCCCCAGTTATTAATATTATTTTATTTTTAAGAGTGTATGTCATTATATCTCCCATAATTTGTAGTATCATTTACCAACATATCTTCAAGCATGACATTCCAATGTGGGGGAACATAACCAAACTCGTGTTTTATTTTATTCCCATTTAAAGATCTATCTATAATTTCTCCATCAACGGGTTCAATAATAACTTTATCATAAAGATATTTATTTATACTCGTAATCAAATCAAATTTATTTATAGAATCCGCAGCAACATGATACAAACCTTTAAGATTTGCCCCACTACAAATAATAGAACTAACCAATAATGATAACTCATTCGTTGTTACACCGGAAAAAATTGATTTTTTATAACCCTGAACATTTGAACCACTTTTCGATAAAAACCATTCAAGTAACCCATGATTTGTATTAATTTCTCTTCCTATAATAGATGTTCTTAATATAAGGGCATCCAGAACTTCCCCGGAAAATTTAGTTCTTCCATATATATCTGTAGCATTTGGAATATCATTCTCATTATACATTCCGTGTTTACCATCAAATACACAATCTGTACTAATATGAATAAATTGTATATCATTAGCAATAGAATAAATATTTAACTTATGAGGGAACTCAGAATTGATAGCATGTGAAATATTCCAGTCATTAGATTCTGGCAATTGTTTTATAATACCAACACAATTTACAATTACATCCGGGTCTATTTTATCCAATGCTTTTGATACCGATGTAAAATCCATAGCATCAATCTTTTCACATAAATTATAATCTTTTAAAATTGATGACGTATTTTTTTTACGAAGAGTACCATATGTATCATATTTTTCGGATAAAACTTGTAACATTTTATGCCCAAGCATTCCAGATGCACCTAAAATAACTACTTTTTTAACCATTATATCACATTTATATTTTAATTCCACTATATTTAAAGGTGGTTATTTCTCTTTCGCATGTATTACAAACACCATATCATCATGAGAAGTAATTGTAATATTCCAATTTTGTTTAATATATGGAACCAATTCACGATTATATGCTTCAGTTGGAAATTCTCTTGGATGCATCTCCATCTCAATACAACGTATGCCATCAAGTTCCGATGGTTTAATATACCACTCACCACCCTCACAATCACATTTTAAAAATGATATTTTATGTTGACCATTTGATTGAAACTGAATCATACTAATAAGATTTGTTAATGTATAAGTTGGAACATTTTTTCGCTCAACTTTATTGAATGATAAATCAATATTATTTCCATTTCCAATAGCAAAAGGTAAAATAGTCACATTAGTAATATTATTAAGTTTAAGATTATCTTCCAACTCTTTACAAAATAATGGTTCAACCGCATACACATGTTTTGCTTTTAATGCTGCTGCAATAGTAAAATCTCCGATAGTAGTACCAATATCTAATACAATATCATCTGATCTAATACCAGATAAATCATATTCCAGACGATCTGCTTCTACCATAAAATTTGAATATCCATCTACCTTATATTTTATTCCATCTTTAGTTACAAAATAATCAATATTATTTGCACCTTCAATAATATTTTTACGCTTATACATTGCATAATCTATTCCACCAAGTTTATTAAATAATTTAATAACAGGTATATTTTCCATAATAATTTTTCGCATCTCTCTAATCATTTAATAACTCCTTATATAATTCATCATATTGTTTTGACACAACTTCCCACGAATACTTTGATTTTACACAACTTCCAATTTTTTGTTTATCCCAACATTTTAAAAGCCCATTAACAATTTTAAAAGATAAATCATACGCATTTCCAAATTTAAATAAATATCCACACGCATCATTAATTATATCTGCGCTACCAACATTATCTGATGCAACTACAGGCACTCCACATCCAAGCGCCTCCACCTGAATTATACCAAAACTCTCTCTCAAACTTGGAAATATAAATAAATCCGCAGCATTTATCCACAACGCAACTTGTTTATCATCAAATCTGTTAAGTATAAATACACGCTCTTCTAATTTTAAATTTATAATAAGATTTTGAAGCACATCTTTATATTGTCCATCTCCAGATATATAACATTTAACATCATTATATTCTGCTGGTAATTGAGACATAGCTTCTATCAAAAACTGGAATCCTTTTCGCTCATCCAACAATCCAAAAGTAAATAAAATTTTATCATCCTGATTTAAATGCAACATTGTCCTACAAATTATTTTATCTATAGGTATATAAATCGAACTATCATAACCAGCAGAAATAAGTCTGACATTTTGATTATATTCTTTCAAAATTGGTAATTCTGTTGTATTTTCACGAGTTAAAATATCAGCCGATTTCCATGCCTGTACAAAACGAGGGTGATTCATAATTCTCTCTTCTTCAAACCAACCAGAATCTTCATGAATAGTAGCCAGCAACGGCACATTATATTTCTTCTTCAATTCGGAACCAATATAAATACTTGGATAAGTAAAACGCGCATGAATTAAATCAAAAGATAAATTGTATTTAATAATTGTGTCCAATGTTACTTTAAGACGATTATCTATATTAACCTTCATATAATTTGAAATAAATAGAACTTTCACAATTCTTGGAAAAAAGAAACACCGTGGAAAGTACACATCTACATTATCATAAGAATAATCTTTACAAAACTTATCCTGTAAAGTTAAACCACCTGTATATAATACCGGAGCAATCACAATAACTTTTTTAAACATTTTTCTGGAATATGTAATTTGATTTTTCAATGCATTACATCCATTAAATTCTCCATCTTCAGATGGATAATCCGGTGTTAATAATAATAAAGTTTTATCCCACATCAGTCACCTTTTTCGAAAATATATAATTTAGACCATGAACCACTCAATCTTGGTTTGAGTAAATTACAAAATGTGGTATATAATGAACTTCGATTCATATTCAACCAGAACTTTGGATATAACCCAATCGGGTATTCAATCATTAAATTTAAATGTAATGATGATGATATTTTATCCAACACATGTGGTAAAATTATATTTTTACATACACCATTCTCACAAAATTGTTCAACTTTTCCTTTTTTATAAAACATCCTGCGAGTTATTGGATTATTAATATTAGACATTGAAATAAATAAATGCCCTTTTTCATGTAACATTTCCTTAAGATTTGAAAGATACATCTTTGGATTATCCAAATATTCAATAGTATCCATACCCAAAATAATATCAAAATGCCCACGATATGCATCTGCCAATTGTTCAAATTGTTCTTTATCATTTAAATCAATTTGGTAATAAGTAAACAATACAGGATCACTGGGATCCAATTTATCAACTGTTACAATTTCATCGATCAATTGTTTATTAGTCCGAACCTTGTTAATATATGATATCAACTTACTATCACCACACGCTATATCAAGAATGCGAATTCCGTTATGAGGATACATCTTATTTATAATATTTGTAACCTGATTGTATACATACGTTGGATCTCTCTTTTTGAAATAAAATAATGGTCTTGGATTCGGGACCACTTTGACAGGATATTCCATAGTAATTATTAATTTGAATTTGATGGTATATAAGCCATGTGTCTAAAATATAACCACCAATCTTAAATAGTCCTCACACCAAATATT
>Ga0315284_10003987_pt1 | contig 20964 bp, 33 predicted proteins | sample YL17G09_16_MG_FD_203696 | JGI IMG/M metagenome (GOLD analysis project Ga0315284, IMG submission 203696) | Sediment microbial communities from Yellowstone Lake, YNP, Wyoming, USA - YL17G09_16 | ecosystem: Environmental > Aquatic > Freshwater > Lake > Sediment | place: USA: Wyoming | collected...
GATCTTGCAGCACCCACCCAAAAGGTGGTTAGACAATACCTCGAAATGTAGTCCCATATCGTTTCAGTTCTAGAACTCGGCGCGGTAGGGCGCCATCCTAAAGAAAAGGGTCGAACCACCTACCAAAAATGGGCTCGTAGTTCAGATGGTAGAACGTCGCCTTTGCAAGGCGAATGTCAACGGTTCGATTCCGTTCGGGTCCACATTAACCACGCTGAGGGGAGTGCCAGATGAAGAAGACGTTTGATTGCGGCCACAAAGGGTACGGCAAGCTCTGCCACCGTTGCGAAGAAGCAGCTCGGCTCGTCGTGCGCTCGCAGAGCGAAAGTGTCGCTAGCAAGAAGTCGCAGATGACGACTGAAGCAGAGCGTCTGCGCTCTGTGCCGAAGAAGGTCTCTGAAGTTGTTGTAACTGGCAGTTAACCTCAAGCTAAAGAAAGACACACCAAGATGGCTATCAGGAAGATGAATCAGATCCTTGCGGTTGAGAAGACGGTCAAGAGCAAGCGGGAAGATCAGTTCACCGTGATCTATCACAACGTACAGAAGGCCGAGATGGTAACAGGCCTTTCCCGTACGTATCAGCCAAAGGATGACGCTGGAGAGAAACTTCCTCCGGAGTCCAAGAAGGTTCAGATGAAAGTCGAGGATGAGCTGCAGCGCACTGTACAGCTCCACGCAGAAATTTTTAACATCACTGCGCAGAAGGACGCCACCAACTGTAACTGTAAGGCAGACGTTGTTGTGGACGGTGAAGTACTCGCCAAGGATGTCCCTGCTACGCATCTTCTCTGGCTCGAGAAGAAGCTTCTCAGCCTCGCAGATTTCATCAGCAAGTTGCCCGTCCTGTCCCAGGATGTCGCGTGGCAGTTTGACGCAGGCCAGGGGCTATATCGATCGGAGCCCGTTGAGACGATCAAGACCAAGAAGGTCGAAGATTACAAGGTCGTTTCTCCGGCCACAGTGCAGCACCCCGCACAGGTCATCAAGACCGTAGAAGACGTCATTGTCGGTACCTGGAAGAGCGTACACCTGTCAGGCGCAATTCCAGCAGATCGCAAGAAGACGCTTCTCTCCCGCGTGGAGAAATTTCAACGGGCCGTTAAGGAAGCCCGTGAAGAGGCAAACCAGACTCCGGTGGTAGACCTGAGTACTAGTATTATTGTCGATCGACTCTTTGCTCCCTGATCAGCAATAGCCTCGCCCAAATTTTAGGAGCACAAGCTTAGACTCAAAATCATTATCCTACTAACGCCCAAAACGTGCGTCGTAATGCAAGTTCGAATCTTGCCCCGAGCAATCTACGCTCGGGTAGCCCAACTGGTAGAGGCAACGCGCGGGGTAACTTGATGGTGTTGCTCCCAAGCTTAAGATTTCTGTCATGGCGCGGCATTGGCGATTCTTCTATCTACCCTGAGATGCTGGTGTAACTCCAGCCGACCCCTCCACTTATGGGGTCGTAGCTCAACAATAGAGCGCGGGGAATGAGATCTGAAAAGGAATCCAGCGGCTGTACCTGAGGCAGCGTAAGACAATCGTTCGCGATCGTCTCTAGAGGGGCGCCCGGAGGATACCCGGGCGTCCTTCATTATTTCCCTGTACCTAATTTGGTAGGTCCTGCGAGTTCGATTCTCGACAGGGGATTCCCTCCCGCGCATTCCGCGTTGGAGGGTTTTGTATTTCTGAGGGGTAAAAAACATGGCTGGTGAGAAGCGCGATCTCGTTGTGTCTCCTGGTGCGTACGCTTACATGCGTGATGGTACGAAGGGCACCATCAAGGTGTTCTCCGGTCCGACGGTAGTTACTCCGTCAGCCCAGGATGAAGGGATCATCTACGATGAGAAGGCCGGCGATTTCAAGCCGTGCGCTGAGTTGTCCCAGGCGCTGCGTAAGAGCCCCGTGACGGTTGAGGGCTTCTACTGCGTTCTATTGAACCCGGCGAAGAACAGGAAGCAGCCGGATGAAGGGGGGCAGTCAACTGGAACTGACCTCGATGTCGGACGTAAGATCGTAATCCCAGGCCCCGCGATGTTTGCGCTGTGGCCGGGACAATCCGCGGAGGTCATCCGCGGTCACCAACTTCGCAGTAACCAGTACCTCATCGCTCGCGTGTACAACGAGGAAGAGGCAAAGAGGAACTGGTCCAAGGCCGTTGTTAAGCCCGCTTCGCCCCTCGTACCGCCTCCTGCCACAGCTCCACAAGAGGAGCAGGACGCCTACCAGGTGGCCATCAAGGCTGAGATTGAGTCACGTGTTGCAACAGCTGCGCCTCCGAAGGATCTCTCGGTCGGCCGCCTGCTCATCATTCGAGGTACAGAGGTCAGCTTCTACATCCCTCCGACGGGCATCAGCGTCGTTGCTGAGGGCGTAGATGAAGTCGGACGTGTTTCTTATGTCCGTGAAGCTCTGACGCTTGAGCGCCTCGAGTACGCTATTCTCATCGGAGAGAACGGCGAGAAGCGATACACCAACGGACCTACCGTGGTGTTCCCTGCCCCCACCGAACGCTTCATGGAGGGGAAGACCGACGAAGGTCAGGTGAGCCGGAAGTTCAAGGCCATCGAAATGAATCCCCTCCAGGGCCTGCACCTCAAGGTCATCGCTGACTACGAGGAGAATGGTACGAAGTACACCGCCGGCCAGGAGTTGTTCATCACGGGGAAGGACACCGCGATCTACTACCCGCGGGAAGAAGTTTCCGCCATCAAGTACGATGGCAAGACAAAGCACTTCGCTACCGCGGTTCCGGTGGGTGAAGGACGCTACGTCCTCAATCGCATGTCAGGCGAGATCAACACGGAGAAGGGGCCGAATATGCTTCTCCCCGACCCGCGAACGGAAGTTATCGTTCGTCGCGTGCTGACGGATCGTCAGGCTCAGGATTGGTACCCGGGGAACGCAGAAGCCCTCGAGTACAACCGTAACCTGCGTGAAATTCTGAAGCAGGTTCCCACCACTCGTGGCGCGCCCTCTGAAGGGGACATCGAGCGGAACTACAGCAACGAGCGTAAGACGAAGGGTGGCCTGATTGGCGCCATGACCAAGGGCGCGGTCATGTCATCGAACGCCGCAAGCTACATGATCGCAGATAGCTCCAGGGTTTCAAAGGAGCAGGCGTTCGTTGGGGATGAGTTCGTCCGCGGTTCGACGTTCACACAGCCCCGCAGCGTCACGCTGGATACGAAGTACCAGGGCGTCCCCACCGTTGAAATCTGGACGGGGTACGCCGTTCTCGTCGTCAGCAAGAGCGGCGATAAGCGTCGTGTCGTTGAAGGGCCCTCCGTTGTCCTCTTGGACTACGACGAGTCTTTCGAGGCCATCACGCTTTCCACAGGGAAGCCGAAGAACACGGCCGAGATGCTCAGGACCATCTTCCTGCGCACCGCCAACAATCAGGTCACTGACCTGGTTCAGGTTGAGACGTCCGACTACGTTCAGTTCAACCTGCGGCTCGGCTACCGCGTCAACTTCGAAGGGGATAGCTCGAAGTGGTGGAACGTGGAGAACTACGTCAAGTTCCTCTGCGATCGTATGCGCTCGGATCTGAAGGGCGCTGTGAAGAAGCTCCGCTTTGAGGATTTCCGTCCGCATGCGACAGAGATCCTGCAGGGGCTCATTCTCCAGGCGCCGTCAAAGCCTGGCGAGGGGACTCCCAAGGGCCGCCTCTTCCCGGAAAACGGGATGCGGGTCACCGACGTCGAAGTGCTTGCTGTTGACTGCCTGGACGCCTCTATCGAGGGTACGTTCAAGCAGAGCGCTTTGTCTGAGGTCAAGACCCTCATCGAGCTCAACCAGCTCAAGCGGGGTCTGGAGGTCACGCGTGAAAAGGAAAGCGTCATCCGTGAGGAGACCGAAGTCCGCGCCCTCACTCTCGAAAAGAAGAATGAGATCACCATCGCACTCGCGATGTCCGATCTCTCCGTCGCCAGAGCCAAGCTCGACAATGAGCTCAAGCGCCTGGAAACCGTTAAGGATCTTGAGGCCGCCAATGAGGAACTCAAGAACTTCACATTCGACCAGGAGCTGTCGCGGCAGAAGCTGACGAACGCGACGATGATTGAGCACCGCACAGAGACTCAAGAGCTCGCTCTGCAGGCACTCAAGGCAGAAGCAGCAGCAGTCGCAACGCGGTTCGTCGCGGCCAAGGACGGTCTCTCAGAGATCGCCCGTGTCCTCGAGAACACTGGCGCCGCAGTTGAAATCGCCAAGGCGATGAACATGCAGCGCGCAATTGGTGGAGAATCCTTCGCTGAAGCTGCGTCGAAGGTGCTGAGCAGCATCCCTGCTCTCGCTCCGTTGCTGCAGAAGGTTGCGCCTTCCAATGGGCAGATGGTTCCGTCAAACGGATCATCTGAGAAGAAGCCCTCCCTCGGGGCGTAGTAGTACGTAGGTAGCGGGGACCCCAAAACATCGGGGTCCTCGCCTTTTTTACCTGAACGGTCGCGCCCTGCTTACTTCATGGCGCACTATTATGTAGAGGCTACTGATAGCTACGGCCAGGCTAGTTATGAATATCGCAGAGACCCAACTAGAGCTAAGTTCACGTTCGTGAACTGCAAATGCTGCGATCCAGCCGAGAGGCATGAAAGCGCAAACTAGGGATGGTGGGCGTCGTCTGAGGTAATATCGCCAGCAGAAGTAAAGCGTTATGCTACCGTAAGCTGCTATCAGTATGGGGATCAGAGCTTGTGTTGGCACGTGTTTTTTTTCGTTTCTCGTCCCTGGGGTCTTCGAAGAACTCGTATTCGTCTTCGATGCCGGGGTCCGTCTGGATCTCTGTGGCGAGGTCTCTGAGGGTCTGTAGTACCTTCATATTCAGGCGCTCTGTTAAAGAAGCGTCTCTCGGATTGGCAGCCAATGACAGCTTAACCGCCGTAGCTCCGTGCTTACCCATTTGACTCTCCTTCAGGCTCAGTGTCGTTCTCAGGCGTACGCTTCTTTTTGTCCCGGGACTGCTTAACTCTACGCATTTCGAACGCGATGAACCGTACGTCGTCCATCATGTCCAAGTAGTTATGCATCGTTACTTCATGCTTGATCGCGCGATCACGTTCATCCGTGTACAGCCCGACCATCTCTTCGCTGTGTTTCTCGGTCAGACGAGAAATTTCTCGAGCCTGATCCGCTTGCAGTTTGCTCTGACTCGCCGAGTGCTTATCTTTTGCTCGCAGCAGGAAGTACAGCGAGACAAAGAACGCAATTACGAAGAACCCGGCTACCGCCGTGATGGGCCCTTTTTCGAAGACCGCTTGCGCCCGTTCGACCTGGCCCATGGGGTCGGTACCGAGAGCCGTTTTTGTAGAGGTAGTAGGGGCTTCTGCGAGCGCGGTGTCGGACAAGAAGCCTCCAGTTCCTCAGTATAGGCCCTACTTTTCTTTCCCTCAAACCAGGAGAAACGATGCATCCGAATGCGAAGCGAGCAGCGCTCAAACGAATCGCCGACTACGTGGAACATCTACGGAGGCTCTCGGAGGAGGTTGAAACGAGCCGCGTAGACTTGGCCGACTGGCTGAAGAAGACCGACCTGCGAGCTCTCCCGCCAAAGTCGCGGAAGATTTTCAAGGAGGCTCTCTCCCAAGAACGAACGATGTTGAACGCAGCCATTGCTCTCGAGTGGACACTCGACGACTACGAGGAGCTTTACTGATGAAACTGCCGACGTTGTATAAAAAGACCAGTACCGGAGCTGATCAGATGTGGGAGATTAGTTTCTCTCGCAACACCATCACTACCCGGTTTGGGCAGGTTGATGGGAAGATCCAAGAAACGTCCGACGTCATCAAGACGGGGAAGAACATCGGGCGGTCCAACGAGACTAGCCCTGAAGAGCAAGCCGAGCTCGAGGCCAAGGCCCAGTGGGAAAAGAAGAAGACCGCCAAGGGCTACGTCGAGAGCCTGAGCGACGCACGTAAGGGCAAGGTGGACAAGCTGGTGGAGGGCGGCATCTTCCCCATGCTGGCTCAGCGCTTCGACGAGCAGGGGCACAAGATTGTGTACCCCGCTCTCGTGCAGCCCAAGTTCGACGGGCATCGCTGCATCGCCATGATTGACGGGGGCGAGGCTACCCTATGGAGCCGGACCCGCAAACCTATCACCGGGCTGCCCCACATCAACGCCGCTTTGGAGCAGTTGGCCCGGGACAACGACATCGTCGATATCGTACTTGATGGGGAGCTGTACAATCACTCCTACCGCGCCAAGTTCGAGGAACTGACGAGCTTCATTCGCAATCCAGAGCCCAAGGATGGGCACGAGGTCGTCGAGTACCACATCTACGATATCGCAGGCCTAGCCGAGCAGAAGTTCCGAACACTGACTCTGACGGGGATGCACTTCTCCAGTAAGACACTGGTTCGGGTCGAGACCGTGCCTGTCACCGACGAAGATGATCTCATGCTCGCCTTCGAGCGTTTCTTGGTACAAGGATATGAAGGACTGATGGTCCGCAACATGGCGGGCGAGTACATCTACCACCCAACAAAACGATCCCCGGATCTCCAGAAGGTGAAGGAGTTCATCGACGAAGAGTTCGTGATCGTTGGGATCGAAGAAGGCCGAGGCAAGTTGGCAGGCCACGGCATCTTCGTGTGCAAGACCAAAGACAAAGTCGAGTTCCGGGCGAAGATGATCGGCGAGCTCGAGAGCCTCAAGCAGTACTTCGAGAATCCCCGGAGCGTCATCGGCAAGCTGCTGACGGTGAAGTTCCAGGGTTATACAGCTAAAAACGGCGTCCCCCGATTCCCGGTGGCGCTTCGATTGCGAGAGAACATTTGATCCAAATACTAACCAAAGACATCATCAGATACGAAGGGAGCGAGATGACTAAAGAAGAAGAAGTTATCTTCTTCCAGAAACTCATCGACACAGGTATGGCGTGGACGCTTCAAGGACACTACGGTCGTAACGCACAAGCGTTGATCGACGAGGGTCTGTGTCATCGTAACGACGGTACGCCCTAGCTAATTCACACCAGTCTACTCAGTAAAGCCGACGTAGTGTTGGCGGCGACTAAGGCTAGGCAACACAGTATACCGGCCAAGCCGTTCTACTGATGTTGCCTGGCTCCCGGACGCAATCTTAGTGGTGTGAAAACTATGGCTAAAAGACGTTGGACAGACGCTGAAAAGAAGTACCTTGAAGAGAACCACAAGCGCTACCCAATAGCTCAGCTAGCTAAAGATCTAGGGCGTAATATAGCGTCAGTTGGGTCGTATCTTCGCGGGCATGGGTTAGCGCGGTACTACGCCAAGCGGCGATGGACCACTGGCGAAGTATTCAAACTGTACCTACACGCGGAGCGCTATGGTCCGAGTATCATAGCGAAGAAATTGAATAGAACGGTGGAGGAGATCCGCCGTAAAACACAACGCCTCCGCATCGGTACGCGGACAGAGGTTTACTCTGAACGCGAAGCCAAAAAGGAAACTGGTTACCACGAGTATCAACTCCATCGAGCCCGCGCTGCGCTTGGTCAAGAATGGAAAGTAGAGCTTTTCTCCGGGCCTGGTAGGCGGCCTAAGAAGCGATACACCATCACACAGCGTCAGCTAAACGATCTTTGTGACTACCTGAAGACAGATCCTTTGAAGCATTCTTTGAAGAAGCATCGCGCAGCATGACACATTTATTGTAACTCGCCGTTAACGAGGCTCAATATGCCAATCTCAGCGCTTAAGAGATCCATCCAACTGGACGATTACTCCTGTGGGGTACATTCAGTTTCTATGGTAACACGGTACTTCGGGGATAAGACTCCATTCCGTAAGCTAAAGGAAGAGCTAGGGTGCACGGAGAATGGTACATGCGTACATCCAATGATCAAAGCATTACGGCGTAGGGGGTTGCGTGTACAGCACAATTACCGCATGCGCTTTCGCGAGCTACAGGTAGCTTTGAAGAAGAACCGTCTTTTGATCGTACACTTGGACGGGGACCACCTGGGCGTAGCGCATGGGTATGATGACAAGTACGTCTACCTAGCGGATCCGTCTATCGTTCGTCTACTCGGCGGCAGGATGACACACCAAGCTTTCCGTGAACGGTGGACCAATTGGGGTCTCGTTGTGTGGCCCCGGTTAAGTAAAACCCCCTGATGTTGGGGGTTTTTTTAGCCCGCCGGATGCGGAGCCTCTTCATCTTCTTGCTCCGCCCTCTGCTCAGGCGTCAGGTATCTAGCAAGTCCCCCCGCTGCCCCCGCCGCAGCTAGACCGCCCGCCAGTGCTACCGGCGTCGTATGGCGTCCCGTCGCTGTACGGTAGTGTGCATGGCCTGCCCACGGGATGTTGCTCGCATCTAGGAAGCCTGACCCGCCCCCGTTGCTGCCGTGGTATCCAGCCGTCTCAGATGGGTTTAGTTCTACGAACTTATACTTGATCGTACCTTCAGGAGTCCGGTAGGGCATTACATCAGCTCCCCAGGTGCCCTCTCGGTAGTGTCTTGGCAGCCTTTTGATATTACTTTCAACGAATTTTTTTATTTCTCGGGGATCTACACCTTCAGTTAGAAGCTCCTTCATCGCCCCGACAGGGCTGTCTGTGGCCCCGCGGGGTGTCATCATACTGAGTGGAGCTTCCCCTCGTGTTACATTAGCCCGCCATTCCCCTAACCGATTGTGTATTTTCTGTTGCGCCATAGCGGAGGAAGGATCTTTTAGCATGTGATGTAGCGTATGCCCTTGCAAGATCTTCTTATCCCATACCATATCCGCGAAATCGCTACCCGTAGCTTTGTCGAACTTAGCTTTAAACGCTGGATCCCTCATGGCCTTATCGTATCGCGCTAGGTGCCTACCCCAGTCCTCTTCTCCCATCGGGAATTTACCGCCGGAGTTAAAGCCTACCGTAGGCTTTAGAAGGAACTCCTCCATTCCTGTCCCCTTGAACTCCTTACGCATTGATTTTTGTATCGAGCGTACGCGGGCTATTCTCTGCGCCGGAGTCTCCCCGCGCTTACCGGGCTGCATAAATTTTGACAATTCGGTGACTGACTCCGGAGTAGAATCAGGAGCATACCGCCGAAGAAGATTAGCTTCGGATCCCTTCCCTTTAAGCCCTAGATCTGTAAGCGCTCGCTGCGATTTAGCTGATCCCTCGATGTCTACTCCGCCGCGTATAAACTTACGGCTGGTGGGGCTAAGCAACGGCCTACCAAAGACAACCCCTTCCGTCTTGATGGGTTTACGCCCGTTGAGTAGATGTTCATCCCCCGTAGCGGAGTTAACTCCCATAGGGATAGCTTCACCGCCTTCTTGCGCCCAGAATTTTAAGCGGTTGATGGCGTTGAGACGGCCTCGCTCATCAAGTTTTGGTTGTACCGCGTGGTGCAGTTTACCCAGTATACCTGCTTCAGGATCAACGGGCGTCCCATGCTCCATAACAGGCACAATTCGATGAAATCCTTTATCCGACGCGCGCTGTTGAATCTTACGCAGCATCGGATTGGCCGAGAACGATGGCGTACGTAATAGTTTATACGCTCCCAGTCCCGCTAGGGCGCCGGCTCCAATAGCGGGCAGCCACGACTTCTTTTTCTCGGGCGGGGGCAGCGCCGCTTCGTCCGTTTGCGGCCCCTCCTCCGCTTCGATCGGGGCTCCCGGACCACGGACTTCGTACGCCGTCTTAGTTCGCGCCAGGTGCTCCTCGATGTGCTTGCAGTTAGTCCCCGCGCCCTGATGATTGAATTTGAAGCTTTTGCAGGTACAGGTCAGGCGCCCGTCTGTGTTCTTACGGATCGTATATTCTTTGGGTGACGCCTGTACTTTACCAATACGCTGCCCCATGGGCTGCTTCATCAGATGTGAGAGGGATGTTCCCGGGGGCGGCTTATCTTTAGGCGCTAGCACCGTAGCCAGGACTAGGTGATCTTTCGCACCTACCGTTTTAAACGCAGCGATCGCCGCGGTGTTACCAGCCTTGTCCTTCATCGGTAGATAATACCGGCCCGGTGCTACGTCTAATCCTTTTGCTTGTTCCCGTAGGTCTGCTAGCGCATTCGGCGGAAAGTGAGCTTTTATTCGTTCGCGCATCCTATCGTCCGCGTGGTCCGCCTGCTTCTCTTCTTCTTTAGGCGCCGTAACCGCCTGCAACCCCATATTGATAGCCGGACTAGCTACCATACCCCAGGGGCCAAGCGCGCCACCCAGGGCGTCTGACGCGAACCCAATAGCACCTTGGCGCATACGGTCACCAGAAGGAGCCATGGTCGCACTAAGCAGGCCGCCAGTCGCCCCGCCTACTAGTCCTGTAGAGATCCTAGCAGCCAATGGGTTCGGGGTAGGTAGCAGGTGTGGGGTCAGCGCGGACACTGGTGGCGCAGCTACACTGGGCGTAGCATGGGCTGCTCTCTTGCTGAAGAGAGCCAATGCTGCTTTCGCCCCCTTGGAGTATTCGTCCATCGGTCACTCCAGCGCGAAAATATGTAGCGCTTGAGTCACGCCTCGCTCATACGATTTCTTGACGTGCTCAGGCAAAGCTTTCTTGTTCTTGGTAGCGTGTTCCCATTCACTAACAGTCTTTTCGGGGATCTCTCCCCGAGCAGCTTTAGCGTGGAGTAGTTTACGTTGCGCTTCACTTTTAAAGGGCATTGGTAACTCCTAGATAGAAAAAGTAGCTAGGGCGGCTGATTTTCCGAACTCATAGAACATGCTAGTTTTGGGAAGCACGTCAGGCACGGGTACCACGCTTGGAGGCTGTATCGCCGCTGGCTTCGGCGCCGGAGGCGTGTTTGGGTGCGCCAATAGATCTGCGCCCATCTGCTCTCTGCCCCAGTTACCCATGTTGCGGATATCGCCGCCAACGCCACGTTGGTAGCTGTGCGCTGCGTCACTGGATCCTGTCATGCCCATGTGGTGCGCTGCGCCAGCAGCACCGCCTAGCGCACCGCCGACCAGACCTGCCCTAGCGGCGTCTCCCCACCCCTGCCCAGGATCCGCAGAAAGTCCTGCTGCCAGGGCAGCCCCCGCCGCAGGTACTACGGCACTCGTTAGCGCAGCTTTACCTGCGTCCATGATCCGACTCTTGGTTCCTTGCTGCAGGCCACCCCAAAGACCAGGAGCGGCCAGTTTGAAATGCTCCGCAGTCTTAGGTTTAGCTTCCGGATTCAAGCGGTGGAAGCTGTCAAGATTCACGTCACTCTTTGAGCATACGGGGCAGCGCGGATCTTTCTTATTGTCGCTGCAAGTACATTTTTTAGCCATCATGGGAGGCTCATTCCTTTTGTCTTGAGAAATTTCTCTATGCCCTGCGCCGCATCGCGGCCCTTAGTAGCGGCGAATCCTTGGGCGAGTCCCGTGGGGATATCACGAATACCCTCCGCCAGTAGCTTAGTTCCAAATGATGCAGGGTTTAGCCCTAGAGAAGATACCACCGCTGATGCCACGAATGTAGCTATTGGATTTACGAGCCTATTCGCTATAGCTGCGCCCCCACCCACACCCAGACTACGTAGAAGCATGGAACCTTCTGGTGGCGTGTCCACGCCTTGCGCCGCAGCACCAACAATACCCGCCGCGGCAGGGCTACCTGTAACGAGAGACCCAAAGAATGGGCCCAGGTTCCCCTTTAGGTGTTGATCATACAACTCCCCAAAGAATGCGAGCTTAGCGTCTGATACTCCAGAGACGTAAGCGACTCGAGCGGTAACCATTTAGGACGCTCCACCAGGCAGGCCGCTCTGCGCGCCAACATGCCCGTACATGGGTCCAAAGGCTGGGCCGCTAGCGCCTGACAGAGGCGCAGCCTGCCTGTTCTTCATATGATCTATTCCTGCGTCCATGGCGGCCCCAGCTACAAACCCAGAGCCCGCAGGCATAGCACCGGATATGGCGCCAGCCCCTGTACGCATGGCGGCGGTGCCCAAGCCTTCCCCGCTAGCCAGACTGCTAATACCTGCGCCGAGTCCAGAGGCTACGGCGCCTACGGGCGCTCCGATACCTGTGGCTCCGATCGCTTTACCGCCAAGACCCAAAAGTTTACCGCCCCATTTAGCAGCGTTACCCAACCAGCCCGCTGTCTTCCCCAGGCCGTACGTGTTCAGTGCGGTGGTTCTACCGTGTGAATACGCGGCCTGGGGCGTGTCGAACATGCAGCCAGTATAGAGGAGAACTAGTCTCCAGGCGACTAGCGGTTACGGTTCTTCTTATCGTAGCTGCTCAGCTTGGGCGTCTCTATGATAGGCTCTGCCGCCGTAGCCACGTCGTCCACTACTACCGGAGCTACAACAACGACCGGCTCTTCAACGGCAACCGGAGCTACAACAGCGACCGGCTCTTCAACGGCAACCGGAGCTACAACAGCGACCGGCTCTTCAACGACTACGGCAGCAGGAGCTTCCGCGACGACGGGGGCTACTACAGCAACGGGCTCTGCGACGACGGGGGCTACTACAGCGACGGGCTCTGCGACAGGCGCAGGCGTAACTTTTACCGGCGGAGGGGTGGGCCGCGTAGCCTCTTTCTTTGCCGGCGCGGCAGGAGGTGCTTTGATAGGGGCTGCGATCGCGGGAAGCTCAGTGCTCAGCGTCACTGTATAATCTAGCCACTTGGCGGCCTTCAATTTTTCGAGCTGCGCTGTCAGCTGGCGTAGCTGTACATCGTTGATGTCAACTGTTCTCGTCGCCTTGGCGGGCAGGTTGATTACCAGGACGCCGGGGTCACCTACTATGATCGAAGATGCGAACGTACTTGTCAGTGTCAATTTCAACATGAGTAGATCCTTTAAGTTGGTGCGGGGGTTACAAGTATAGTTGTCAGTAGCGTGCTTTAGTACGTAGAACACGAATGTTTTTACGTGCTCTCGTGAGTATAAGTCTGCTAGCGGGACTCCATTTTCTACGGCGTGATCGATCAAGTTGAAGAAGCGGTCAATGCGCTCCCCCGTAGAAATATCCGCCGCTTTCCAAGCGCAGTACCCTGTTAATGGCATGCGCCATTATAGGGTCAGATGTCCTGCACCGCAGGCTTGTACACAGGGAACAAGAGATCCCAGCACGCTGGTGCGTGTAGCACTGTCCCGAAGTCTTTTAGCGCTACGCAGGCTTCCGCGTCATCCTCAATAATCAGAAATCCATTATCCCGGTTCTCCAAGCCCTGCTTGAAATTGAGCAGCTGCTCCTTCTTGTACTCTGCTGCGTTAAGCATGTTTCCGTGCGGGCGCATCAGAAGATGCGTGTCTGGGATCTCAATGTTAAGATTTTCTAGGATCCACCGTGTGGTGGTATCCCGCAGCGATTCATTGCGACCTGTCAGGATAACGAAGTCATACTTGAGATCCTGGAAGTGCGTGAGTACTCGTGTTACCCCATTTATGACAGGGTCCTTGATGACTAGGTCTGGCCTGAAGAAAGCTTCCCAATCCTTCGGAGTCTGCTCCAGGTAGTGAGCCCTGTGTGACGCATCTGCGACTGTTCCATCTAGGTCTAGGACTACGAACATATATTACCCCTTTAGGTTCTTTTTGCGGTTTGCATACGCCTTCTGAGCGACTCTGGCTTTAGCTAAACGGATCTCTCGGGCTTCTACTGTTTCTGTCTTCATTTTCTCTGCGTAGCGTAGGCGGTAATACTCCTTGGCTTCCTCGTGTTTACGGCGATACCAGGCGCGCCATGCCGCCCGTGCTCTAGCTCTTTTTTCTTCGTCGCTCGACATGCTTAGGCTCCCGCTCGAACGCGTAGTGTACATAGAAAGCCTGCGCCGCTTCACACAGTTCAAGTTCGGCTTGCACGAAGGCTATACGATCCGCGGTGGCTTTAGAAGCATTAGCCTTCTTCTGCTGCTCTCCGTACAATATCGCGGCGCGCTGAAGCTTTTCTTCCAGCGTCAACACGTTACGCCTTCTTTCGTCTAGCAAGCTCAGCGTTAGCCCACGCAATAGGCGCCCCGTCAAGACCGCCTGAAAATGGCAGATCTAGCTGATTTACGATGACATCTCCCGTTGTCTCGCGGAGCTCCCACAACGTGGAGTGGTCGTTTACAGCGCTAGTGAGCCAGCGCCCCGCTGTATCCTTCCAGATGTGATTGAGGCCGAGGGCCCAAAAAGGAAAGTCGCCACGCGCTACAGGTTTCCACATAGACGCTCCTAGTGCTGCGAGGGGAGCGCCCTTAAACCATTTGTATATCAGGAAGTCCAGTACTTTAACGCTCGTGGAGCATTCGTCTAACCTGCTCGTTTAACTGCTCTTTTCTACCGCCCATCTCGTCAAGGTATTCATCGACGCCATATCCAGGTTTACGCAACCCTAGCCGCTCCATGACGCCATATGGAGCTCGCGTGGCCAGGTACCGTTGTACTCTCACATTGCGTTCATTCGCGGGTAGCGCCGCGTGACTCTTGTAGCGAATGCCGCGCCCTACCACTTGCTTCAATTTCTCCTGATTCCAGTGTGGTTCTAGAAGTTGGATCAACCGCGTACCTTTCAAATCCAATCCTTCACCGCCCGCACTTGAAAGTAGTAGCGCCTTTATTTTACCCGCGTTGTAGTCGTTCACCATCTGCTCGCGCTGTTTACGCGGCATGTCGCCAGTGAACGAACCGTGAGGGATCCCCAGCTCTTCTAGCTTTTTCTTATACGGGTCTATACCCGATTCTAGGTAGTGTGAGTAGACAATTGCTTTGGCCCGCGGGTTCTTATCCAGCATGCTCTGCAGTTCTGTGACTGCCCGATCTATCTTAGGCTGGTGCGCAGGCGTGGTCTTGATATCAAAGCCTTGCGTAGTATTCGCTATCTGCCTAACACCGCTTAGAAAGGCGTTCAGCTGTGTAGCTTCAGATTTGGTTGGCGGGAGATTCATTAGAATCTTCTTCCGCATCCAGCTCGGCTGCTCGGCTCCGATTGTTTCGTATAGCTTCATCTGCTCCCGTGTCATCGGAACTTTAACCGTCTCATCTTGGCGCGTAGGGAAATTTTCAGCGCTACCCGGGTGGTAATCTACGTACTTGTCCAGGGCCGCCTGTAGTGTCCCCGCAGCCCGTGGATTCAGCCTTGTCTGGTACGAAGCTGGCGTACCCCTCAGGCGTTCCCAGAGACTTCGGCTCATGGGTACGTCTTGTAGGAATCTACGCGAAAATTCGTCAGGATCCTCTGGCAGTACTGATCGCCCCGCTGCGAAATTGATTGGCCCTGAAACGTCGCTCGGGTGATTGTAGAGAAGGGATCCTGTCAGAGCTAAACGCTTCTCGGCCGGAGACGCCTTTAGCCCTGTACGCGCCTTCCCTGCGTTACGGATACGGTGCGCCTCATCTACGACGAGTAGCGGATTGTGAAGCCCCGCCCCTCCCGTACGCGCTACGCCCTCGAGACTCTGCACGTTAGTAGGTTGCCCCCGGCTAGTATGTGCCTTGATCTCTTTCTTGTAGTTGGCTTGAAGCGCGGCAGGCGTAACAACATCCGCGGGCATGCCTAGAGCATCTTGAACCGCAAGACTAGTGAGTGTCTTACCAGAACCCAGTCCGTGCGCGGCGACCAGGCCGGGCTGGTCATCTTCTCCCATGCGATCTACTACACGCTGCTGATGCGGCTTTAGTTTCGTAGTAATTTTAGCGAGCTTAAAACGCTCAAGCGTGGGCGTGTTGGTCATCTGTGCCTCCCCCGCAAACCGCGCACGAACCTTCGTTCTGCCCAAGATTCACATTCGCTTCGGTGCGGATTGTAGGCTCCCTTGTTCCAGGGTCCAGGTATAGCGTAGCGTTTCCCAAAATCTCTACGAATGAAGTCTCAGTCCTGCGCCCATCAGAGTACTGGACAATGAAGGAAGTCTTACGCGGTAGGCGCTTAAGCGTTATCTTCTTCACACGCTCTTCCCCTAGGGCAGATTTTTTAGTCCGGCGCATAGCTTCAATCTCCTACTGCCTCGTACAGCGCTTGAAGTTTGAATGGTTTACGCAGTACAGCGGCCACTCCCGCTGCTTCTGTCTGTTGCGCAGTTACATCAACTACACCTGACATAATCACTACCCGCACGCCATCTAAATCTCCGCCATCCCGGAGGAGCTCGATCATTTCAAACCCATCACTATTGGGCATCGAGATATCCGTCAACAGAACGTCAGGGTAGTGCAACATGAACCGGGCCACCCCATCTACGCCATCTTCTGCTTCGAGCACGGTCCAGCCGCGCATGCCCAAAGCCTTGCGTACATAACCTCTGATGTCCTCATCATCATCAACTACGAGAACTGTGCGCACCCCGTAAGTGTAGGGCAGTACCCCGTAAAAAATGTACCTATCCGGGTATAAGGTCATGCACCCAAGGAGCTGCTATGCCTGTTCACGTGTCTAAAGACGGTTCTCCGTACCTATTCGATGGCCCCGCGGCTACCAATTTTTTTCGTATGGCTTCCATTCTTCACGGGATGAAAGTCGAACTACGAACTGGGATGAAGCTTACAAGCAGAGCCCCTTCTTGTTTTACAATCGCCAAGAAGGAGTACGGGCTTAAAGGCAACAAACAGAAACTAATTGATCAATTTGAAAAGTTAGTGTCTGAAGAGAACAAGAAGATGGAGTACAAGCGCGATGCCTAATTGGTGTAGTTGTATTTTGAAGGTTGAAGGCCCTGCCAAGGAGATCATAAAGTTTAAGAAGAAGGCCAAAGGGCGCGGGCCCAACCCCCAGGCAAAAGACAAAGAACTCCCGTTGTCTCTGCATGCCCTAGTTCCGCAACCAATCAAATTCAGAAAAGAAGGATCTGACTGGTTTATGTGGCGAGTAGCTCACTGGGGTACGAAATGGGATGTGGCGTCCCATCTTAGCTTAGAGACCGCGAATACGCTCGAATACCGATTCGATGCAGCGTGGTCACCTCCATTGGCGTGGGCAGCCAAGATAGGCCCCAAATTCCCAAAGCTTTCTTTTCGCCTTTGGTACGCTGAAGGTGGCGTTGGCTTCGCCGGTGTTCTCACGATAGAAGGCGCTGACTCTTGTAACGAAGAAAAAGATTACGTAGAAGCGCACATTGAGGAGTATGGCGGTTATGGCGTTGAGTGTAGCTACTGCGATAGCGACATGGAGATCTCGCAAAAAGATGCTTTACGCGTCTGCGAAGATTGCCTCAAGTTCCGCTGCGCTGCTTGTGATAAGCATCAGGACGCACACCTAGAAGATGAGAAGTGTCCTTTCGACGCTACAGTGTTCAAGAACATATCCGCGGAGAAGATCGAATGAACAAGGCGTGGGGAACCCACCCGCTGTGTAAGCGCTGTAAAAAAGTACGCACCAAAAATACGTACTGCGCCCACTGCCGCGATAAGGTAACGCCCAGGAAGAGGCGGGGACAACACCTGACAACGGAGCAGAAAGATAACTATCGCGCGCGAGCAAAGCTTCAGTTTCAGGAAGACGGACTAGTTGAGATCGATGATGATGCGCCAGTGTCGTGGGCTCCTGACGGTGACAAAGGCGCCTACGTGCAGGCCTGGGTATGGGTAGACGATGGACATGAGATTCCCTATGGATAAGCAGATCCCCGACGTTGTTCCACCTCCGCTAGAGTTGGTGCTCAAAGGCGGAGACCCCAATAAAATAGCATTGTGGGGTTGTGGTGTTTGCCACCTGTCCGCCATCTCGAGGGAGTCAGCGTTAGCCTGCTGCGCGTCCTATGTATGCGAAGGGTGTGGCGTTACTATTAAGCAGAGCAGCTACTGCCACGACTGCCACAGGAAAGAACAAGCCGCAAAAGATCAAGTAACGTACGACAAAGCTACCAAAGTGAAGTACGTAGAATACGACGGTCAAATGCTTTGCTGCGACCATTGCGATGAATATTTTTGGGACCTAGATAGTTACCTGGATTCGCACCAGGACGAGCCCGAGGATATTCGTACGTGGGCTTGGGGTACGTATGAAGTACCGTTAACTCTAGACGCTGAGCGCATTCTCTCGGACCAGTTGGAAAGTCAGGACTTCTACGAGGATGCGTTCAATAATATTGCGCCTGAAGCTCTCTCGGAAATGCAGGTGTTTTTCGACGAGTGGCTAAAGAAACGCGCTATGAAGTCCTACATGGTCGATCACAGCGTAGTGGTGGACCTAGAGGAAGGTGTAGCAGAATACATTAAGGAACAGACTGATCCGTAACTACTGGCAGGAAACTACCCCACATCTGGTTGAACTTATTTTCGTAGAGTGACACCAGTTTTGGGCACGACCAGATCAGCATGTTTTCGTCGTTCTTGTCGGTTGCGCCGTCTGTGTAATTGAACGACCCGTTCTCAAACCAGGTGTGGTCAATGAGAACGATCTTGATGTGCATGATGCCGGAATGCCCGTTTCGTTTAAGCGGGATTCCGGCGTCTGCGAGACGCTTAACCTGCGTAAGTTCTTTGTCCTGGTGCAGCTGTGACGAATCCAGCACTACCCGTACGGCTACCCCTCGCGCCTTAGCGCGAAGAATAGCGTCTACGAGGTTGGTTCGATTGAGAGAATAGACAGCAACGTCTAGGGTTGACGTAGCTTTATCTATTAGAGCTATCAGGGGCTTATCGCATGCGCCCTTTGGGCTAAAGCATAGTTCCTGCGTTGCGCTACATTTAGCGGGTTTTACCGGCGTACCGCCATCTACGCCTAGCAGAGACAACACCAGCATGGAAGTTAGCATGCTCATTTCCTCAAATCCGCGCCATATTGTGCGCCGCTGGTTGCGTAGCCGGTGCCGGCATCCGGTACTCTGGGGGCGAGGGGCTTGGCTGATACGACGGAATCTTCGTTAGTCTTGGGCGTACCTGGTTGCACTAGAGATGCCCGCTTTACTCCGTAATGTCTGCGAGCGGCGTCAAGTCCGGATCTATACGCCACGGCCCTTTGTTCGTTGAATGCCCCGCTAGGCTGAGTCTCAGCGCCCATACCCGAACTCGTATGTTCTTCCCGCACTACATTCTTAGGCATGTATGACGCCCCTTGCGGCTGAGACATATCGTCTTCGTATGCTGTTTTCACAGCCACAGCTTAGCCTATACTGACCGTATGCATCCACTCTCCCAATACTATTCTGGTGGCGCTGATTCGGCGCTAGCGCAGTTCGGGCTCGAAAAAGTAGCGCTCATGTCGCAGACTGAGCGCGAAGCCTTCATGGCGGCGCATAGGGCTAAGCCTAAGGGCTTGGCGGCTGTTGGTGGAGCAGGCGTGGCTACAGCATCTCCAGCGCCTGCCATGCCTTCCGTCGGGGGTCCTGGGATGGATCCGCGATTCGCGGGCCGGGGTATCAACATGGAAACAAATCCGTTCGTGGCGCGCCAAAACATGGCTAGCCGCGGGATTACCCCGACCGGCGGGCAGACACCGGCAGCCGCAGGACCAGTAGCACTACACCCCGGTATGAACGTGGTCGGTCACCTGCTTCTGCCCTGGCCGGAGTGACTTACGGGGCCGCGACGTATAGCTGCCTGACTTTACGCCCGAAAGTATGATCCGTGGTTGACGCGTGAGCTTTGTACCTCTCTAGCTCTCGCGTCCCACAGGCGGCCCAATCCACGCAAGCGTTAAGCGGGGCGCTTTGATTCAAGCGAGTCATGGGTTGATTATCCGCGCCGCACCAGGCGCAGCTAGGCTTCTTTGTTGCACGCATCAGCTTCGTTGTCCTTTTAGCGGCATGGGAACTTGCGCGGTGATCTTAGGTAGCAGTGGATTAGCGCGTCCGGCTACGGTACCCGCGTTAGTAGGCGCAGACGGCCTAACCCCTGGCGTAGGAAACAGAGCAGCGCGGGGGTTAGCTGTCGGGGCTCCTGAGATATGTGTGACGTCCAAGGCTCCCGGAGGCGCGCCAGCTTGTACGCCAATAGGCGCTTTAGGCGCAGCGCCCGGCGCGGTTGGTGCGCCCGAGATATGCGTTTGGTCGAATGCTCCAGGGGCTGTGGCAGCGCCTGTTCCCAGCGGCGTGTAATCTACGGTTGGTTCGGTAGCCCGCATAGGCGGGCCGTGCCCGTGAGACGCAATCATTTCGTCGAGGCTGGGTCCTTTAGGCTTACCCCTATTTTCCAGCTGGATCCGGTTTTTTACGGTCTCATTGAATTGCGCAGGCTGCATGTAGCTGTAAACGGATTGCATCTTGCGCAGGCTGTTCGCGTCAATAGCAAACTTAGCCAAACAGTCAGATACCCCGGTACTGTGTGCCAGCTCGTTTAACATGGTCTAAGTATAGGCACCGCTGGTGGTACAAGAGAAGAGGAAAAACATGTCACTTTTCAGGCCTCGCACGCGTAAGGTTTTTCTTCGCATCCTGAAAGATTTGAAGTTATCCGACGCCGTGAAATCAATAATAGCGGATATAGGGGTAGAACTAGATTTGATCGCGTATGACGCGGTGAGAGAACTTCGTGCGGACGTATTATCTACACTACGTCTAGTGGAAGCTGACCTCCAAGAGCACGACACCGAGTACCAACACACAACTTCCCCCGAGCTCAAAGAAGCTGTTCAACGCTGCATAAAGAAGCTAACCCAAGGAGTACCAAAATGATTAATGGTCTGCAGATCGACGTTCCGTCCGATGAGCTCGTTAAGATTCTCACTGAGCGTCTGGAGCATCACCAGTTGAAGGCTGAGACGTATGACAAGAAAGCCAAAGAGCTAGGAGCCCAGATCGCCGCGATCGAAGAGGACATGGAAGTAGGAAAGGTTTCTGGAGGAACCCCGGTGGAGCAGCTCTCGAAGAAGGCGCGGGAGCACAAGGAGCAGGCGGGGTGGTACGACTTCATGATCAAGCACGTCGTGCAGAAAGACACTTACCGCTTGGACCAGAAGGACCTCCAGCGGCTGGGCATCGCAGTCGGGAATCACTACTACTAGCGGATGCTGCCGCCTCAAATAGTTTTGTTGGCTGCGCGGTTAGATGAGCCGTGTGAAGACTGCATAAATGAAGTTTTTCACGTGCTCATGGACCCGTTCACTCAACACCTGTTAGGCGTGTGGGGTGAAAAAAGAAAAGGGCTCCTGCGCCTGCACGTGCACAAGCCAGGACTTCTGGACGGGCAGGGGC
>Ga0315284_10003988_pt1 | contig 20963 bp, 17 predicted proteins | sample YL17G09_16_MG_FD_203696 | JGI IMG/M metagenome (GOLD analysis project Ga0315284, IMG submission 203696) | Sediment microbial communities from Yellowstone Lake, YNP, Wyoming, USA - YL17G09_16 | ecosystem: Environmental > Aquatic > Freshwater > Lake > Sediment | place: USA: Wyoming | collected...
AAACCATATCTCTTCCATTATACTATATTATATACAACCTAACAAAATTATGAACCTGAAAAACTTTATTTTAGACATTTTTTTTTCTTATTCCTGTGTTATTTGCCAGACAGAAGGAGATTATCTTTGCCAAGATTGCAAAGCCACCCTGGAGATTCTGACCAGCCATAAAAAATACTGCGGGAAAAATATGGACGACTTATATTTCGCTCTTCCCTACCAAGGTTCTTCAATTAAGAATTTAATTAAAAAATTTAAGAATAAACCCTTTGTAAAAGAGCTGGGGAAAGCCTTGGCTTCCTTAATAATAGACCACTTTAATTTGCTTGACAACAAGCCTGATTTTTCAGATTTTGTATTAATTCCCATCCCCCTGGAAAAAAAGAAATTAAAATGGCGTGGATTTAACCAGGCCGAGGAAATCGGAAAAGAATTGGCTCTTTCTTTAGAAATTCCTTTAATTTCCGATGTTTTAATCAGAGAAAATGGCGTTTTTCTCTGCCAAAACCAAGAAAAGATTAAAGGAAAAAAGATTCTTCTGATTGATGATTTTTTAATTACTGGCTCAACAATGGAAGAATGCGCCAAAACCCTGAAAGAATCTGGCGCAAAAGAAATCATTGGGATTATTGTGGCTAGAAAATAAAAAATACCGATCTGGTCGAATTTCTAAATTGGCGGAGGAGGTGGGACTCGAACCCACAAGGGCTTTGTAGCCCTCCGCTTTTCAAGAGCGGTGGAATAGCCAATTATCCGACTCCTCCATAAAATCTTTTTTTATGTTTAAAATTGTTTGTGCCTATAATTCTGAAATATTCTATAATTTTTTCTTTATTTTCCACTTGCACGCATCTATTATTCCTTATTTTAGGAAATAAGTTAAATTTATCTAAAATATCATAAATTGATTTCCTTAATTCCGGCGAAGCGCTTACAATGTTTAATCTTTTATAATTATATAACTTATTTTTAATTTTATGGCATTCGTTAAATATACATCCATCGGTATCCATTAATCCTCTTATACATGCTTTTTCAAATTCAGGATTGTTTTTAATCCAATACGGAATATCCAATCCTTGTTTTAATTTATTCCCAATTTTTAAGCCTAATTTTTTATTGCAAAATTCAACGAGTTTTTTTCTTGATACTACTATATTCATGAGCGATTGGTTCTTTCTGTAATACACGGCCGGTTCCACTTCAAAAATTTTTCTGATCAATCTTTTTACAAAATGCCCGTATTGTCTATCGGTTACACTATTGGTAGAAACTACAATTTGGCTATTTGATATTCCTCCGTCTCCTAAAACAATTCCTGTAAATTCAGCTAAATTTTTTGAAAAACCAGGCGTCTTTATGGGCAACGGTCCCTTTATGCATCCTATTTTTTGATACTGCCCTTTTTTATTCCACCATTCATACCATTTTTGCTTCCTATAATTTGGGTCTCCTCCGATTCTTCCATACTTTTTAAGAGTTGTCATTGCGCCAAGTTTAGCCCCTTTATAAACGTACCAAAAAGAATTTTTTATTCTAATATCTGCTGGCATTTTTAAACCAGTAATTATACAGATCTTTTTAACGCCATCTAACGACATTGAATATTGCTCTCTCCTCCAATCATTTAAGGTTCTTCTGTTAAAATTAGCTTTTTCAGCCAATAAAGCCCAAGAAATATTAATTTTTTGGATTGCTTCAAGTAAAAATTTTCTTTGTTTTCCCTTTAAAAATATTACTCTTTTTGGATATAACATCTCAGCCATTATTCCATTTTATTATAAAAGAACAATTAAGGAAAGTGTTTGTAATACTAAATAAATATTACTAATCAGAAAATTAATGCGGAGGAGGTAGGACTCGAATCCTCGATGCGTTTTTAACACCACATAACAGGTTAGTAATCTGCTGCTTTCAGCCGCTCAGGCACCTCTCCAAATCAGGCAAAACTAACCTCTCTGGATCAAATAAATTATATAGGCAAAATAGAGCAAAATAAACAATATTCCCTGCCACCTATCCAATTTATGACGAGTACCAACAAACATAGCTAGAAAAAGAAGAAAAGTAGCAACTATGCCCACAATTACGTCCATATTAGCTTGGGTATTAAAAGGCAAAGGCAAGATAATGCCGGTAATTCCCAAGACGAAGAAAACGTTAAAAATATTGGAGCCGACAATATTTCCAATCGCTATGTCGTCGTAATGATGAATTGCTGCCGCCACCGAAGTTGCCAATTCCGGCAAAGAAGTGCCGACCGCCACTATTGTCAAACCAATCAAGGATTCGGATATGCCCAGCATTTTAGCCAGGATTATTGCTTGTTCCACCAGTAATTTACCACCAAAAAACAAAAAAACAAGGCCGGCTAATGTCAGGGCGCCGGAAAGGGGGAAAGAATAGGTTTTAATTTCTTCTGTTTTTCCGGCCGGCCCGCTTTTCGACAATTCAAAAACATAATAGAGAAAAATGATGAAAAAACCAATAAAGGCAAAGCTGTCGGTCCTGTCTAAAGCATTAAATGATGCTTTGTTAAAAAAAACATCGTTGGTCAAAAGAAAAAGAAGAACCATGGCCAGCAAAGCTAAGGGGATTTCTTTTCTGACGGTACTACTTTTGACTTTTAAAGGAACAATGGCTGCGGATATTCCTAAAATGAAAAGAATGTTAAAAATATTGCTTCCGATTATATTTCCAATAGCAATATCGGCCGTGCCTTTTAGGGCAGAAAAAATATTAACAGTCAGCTCCGGCATTGAAGTTCCAAAAGCCACCACCGTCAAGCCGATAACTAGAGACGGAACCCCCATGATTTTAGATAAAGAGGCAGAACCACGAACCAGCATTTCTGCGCCAAAAACAAGGATTACCAAACCAACAATTAGAAGAAAAATGGTTAAAAACATACTGGCGGAGGAGGTGGGACTCGAACCCACAAACCGCTTTTTACACGGTCAGAGATTAGCAATCTCTTGCAATGCCATTATGCGACTCCTCCCATATAATATTGATATTTATTTTAAATTTTTTTTGAAAATTCTTCAAAAATTCCCATTATTTCCAGTAATATATAAACATCATAATATCGAATAGTGCAAGTACCTTTATAATCCCTTCTCTTCATATTTTTTGTTGGTTTTGTAATGGTGGGCTTATAAAATTGTGATTTTGGAATCTTAAGAGCTTTGCTCCAGAAAGAAGTCATTTCTTCTTTATTATGAGTAGTATGTAATTGTAATGAAGCTTTTAATTTGCTTTCTTTCGGCCTGAATCCTAAACGAAAAAGATTTAAAAAAGTTACAACAAGATTTTCATCACTATTTGAAAATGCAACGAAATTACTCGAAGGATATTTAGATCCTTCACACCAATACAGAATACTCGCTAAAATTTTTGCACTCTCTTTTTTTAAGCTCACACTTCCCACTATTCCTACACTCTTTTCTTTTGCTTCATCTCGTAATTTTTGACTATAAAGATGGTAAGGGTTATGGGAAGGAATATCGTCACACCACCTTAGAATTGTAGTATCACTTATATTAAAATGCCTTGAAATCTCTGCAGCTGAGATGCCTTTTTTCTTCATTTCTCTTACTTTTTGAACAATGCTGTCTGAGTGAAATTTAGATATCATCAGTCTTATTATAACAATTCACAGAAAAGTTTACAAACTGCTGGCTTACCTATTCGCCACACTCCTCCAATTCTTTCATATTTTATCTTTTAATACGCTAAAAGTCAACTTGAGTTTAGATAGTTTTTGTGATAATTTTAAGAATATGCGCCCGTAGTTTAGCGGATAAAGCGCGAGGTTGCGGTCCTCGAAATCGCAGGTTCGAATCCTGCCGGGCGCACTGTTTATGGATCTCTTCACTCCTGTTGAAAAAATTCCCCGCATCGGCCCCCAGTACCAGAAAAAACTGAAAAGGCTGGGAGTCAGCACCGTCGGCCAGCTGCTCTTCCACTTTCCTCATCGTTATGAGGATTTTTCAAATATGAAAAAAATCTCCGAAATTAAAATCGGAGAAAACGTTTCCGTCCAAGGAAAAATCCTGGACATTAAAAATATCAGAACATTTAAAAAAAGAATGTTTTTAACCCAGGCTCTTCTGGGAGACGAAACCGGCTCCATCCAAGCAGTCTGGTTTAACCGCCCCTATCTTACCAATACACTGAAAAAAAACGACGTAGTTTTTCTTTCCGGAAAAGCAACTCCCAAGGCAAATAAATATTATTTATCCAATCCTGCTTACGAAAAAATCTCTGATAAAAATGATACTATCCATACTGCCAGACTGGTTCCGGTTTATCCGGAAACCGAAGGCCTTTCTTCCAGGTGGCTAAGATACATTCTGCAACCCCTCCTATTACAACTTAAAGAAAAAATTGAAGACCCCATACCAAAAGAAGTTAAAGAGAAACACCAGTTATTTCCTTTAAACCAGGCCATCTGGCAGATTCATTTTCCTGATTCTTTATCTTTAGCCCAAAAATCCCGGGAAAGATTCTCTTTCGAAGAGCTTTTTTTAATCGAACTCAGAGCTTTAAGGGAAAGGATGAAGCTTAAAAAAGAAAAAGCGGTTTCTGTTCCCATAAATCTGGAATTAATCCAGAAATTCGTAAAATCCCTGCCTTTTCAATTAACACCGGCCCAAAAAAAATCAGCTTGGCAAATTTTAAAAGACTTAGAGAAGAACAGGCCAATGAACAGACTGCTTGAAGGAGACGTGGGTTCGGGAAAAACAATCGTAGCTATGATGGCAATTTTAAACGTAATTCAAAATAAACATCAAACGGTCCTGATGGCTCCAACTGAAATCCTGGCCAAACAGCATTACAAAACTTTTAACGATTTTCTTAAAAATTTCAAAGTATCAATCGGTCTTTTAACGGGAAAAGACTACAAATTGAACAACAAAAAAATATTAAGGAAAAAACTTTTGGAAAAGATAGAAAAGGGAAAAATAGATCTTTTAATAGGAACCCACGCCTTGGTTCAGGATTCCAAATCATTAAAGAATAAATGGACTCCTAAAGTAAGGTTCTCTGATCTGGCTCTGGTAATTGTTGATGAACAACACAGATTCGGCATAGAACAAAGGGCTCGGCTTTCCAAAGGAACAAATTCCAATAAAAACCTTATCCCCCATCTTCTTTCCATGACCGCCACTCCTATTCCCAGAACCCTGGCCTTGACCATTTACGGAGACCTTGATGTTTCTCTAATTGACGAACTGCCCAAGGGAAGAAAGAAAATAATAACCAGGATTATTCCTCCGGAAAAAAGAAAAGAGGCCTATCAGTTTATAAAAAAAGAGGTTAAAAAAGGAAAGCAGGTTTTTGTCATCTGCCCCAGGATAGAACCATCAAAAACAAAAATTGAAGATGAGGAAAAATTAAACCTCTATGAGGTCAAAGCGGTAAAGCAGGAATACGAAAAGCTTTCCAAGGAAATTTTCCCTGATTTGAAAGTATCCATGCTCCACGGAAAAATGAAAACCGAAGAAAAGGAAAAAACAATGAAAAACTTCAAAAAAGGCGTTATTGATATTTTAGTTTCCACCTCGGTTGTCGAAGTGGGAATAGATATTCCCAATGCCAGCGTAATGATGATTGAAGGCTCGGAAAAATTCGGCTTATCCCAGCTTCACCAGTTCCGGGGCCGAGTTGGCAGAAACCAAGAACAAGCCTATTGCCTTTTATTCACCGACATACCGGGAGGAATATATTTCAGAAGATTAAAAGCGCTTCTTTCCACCGACAACGGCTTTGAATTAGCAGAAAAAGATTTAGCAATCAGAGGACCGGGCGAAGTCTTCGGAATAAGGCAATGGGGAATCCCTGATTTGGCCATGGCTTCTTTAAAAGACATTTCTTTGGTTGAAAAAACCAGACAGGCGGCAAAGGAAATCCTGGAAAAAGACCCGGAATTAAAAAAACATCCTTTATTGGCTGAAAAGCTAAAGGAGTTCAGAGAAACGGTTCACCTTGAATAAAAATTAACAAATATATTGAATTTAAGTGGCTTTTGCTTCTAAAATTGCCACTCGCCTTTCTAAGCTTTCAAATTCCTCTGCATCCACTTTCTTTTTCAGTCCATTTTTAATAAAAGCGATATCTACTTTTATTATCTCTATGTTTTTCCCCATTGAAACCAACCCCACTTCATGACCATCTAATTTCTCTATAATAGAATCATACTGCTCAGCGATTAACTTAACCTTATCGTCAAAACTCTCTCCTAAAACATCTAAATGTCTCTGATGTTCTTCTCTTTGTTCTTTCAATATCCCTTTTAATTTTGATTCGTTGATTTCCATATGTTTAATTTTAACAAATAGCGGACAGAGATGTCAAATTTGAAAACAAATCTCGAAAAAATAGACTTAAGCAGAAAACCCCGCCCTCTAAACCCGTTGAACTTTTTAAATAATACTGACAAAAACTAAAAACTGTTGTGCATTTTAAAAGAAATGAGATTAAAAATTTAACAACGTTTCCTTTTAAAATAAAGGGGGGTAAATAGTTAGTTTTTTACGCACTGAAAGTCTCCGGGTGGCGCAGTTGTCGGAGTAACGATCCACCCTGGTTCACAACCAGGAATATAAGAATTCCAACCAAATCGGTCAGTAGACTGAATAACACATTTTCCAGGACTAATAGCACTACAAAGATTTGTACGATAATAAAGGCAGGTTTGAAAGCCTACCACTATACAGTCATGACTACCCCAGATGTGAACATTGCCCATAACGGACCCCGGCGGGATGTATGACATATGAGCAAGAAAAAGATCAGATAGCTTTTGTAATTCACTGTTTAGGCTATCCAAACAAACACCGTTTTCAAGACACACGTCTTCGGTAATAAGAGCCTTACCCTTCACCTCTAGTTTCTGCGATGGGGATTCTGTCCCGATGCCGACTTTGCCAATTGTATTCGTAGATACAACATATGGAGCGGCTGGCGGCGTAAAATTAGAAGTCCATCGGGCTATGCCCTTGCTGATTCTGAGCTCGTCGATATAGCCGGAACGATATTGTGCATCCATCTCGTGTGTCATTATCTTCAGGGCGGCTGAAGGGCTAGCCATAGCATTTATGCTTGTTTGTGGGGTTCCGCTGATGCCATCCGCATATACTCTTATGGTAGTTCCGTAGCGTACAACAGCAAAATGATGCCATTCGCCAATATCGACAATTGGGGACGAGATATTTAAAACTAGGCTACTATCATCATAGAAATTAACCGATCCCATCCCCGAACTGTAACCCGTGTATATTACCCACCTGTTGTTAACTACGGGCGCCTTTCCTATAAGCACCCCTCCTTTCTGCCACCAGTCAATTGTGAAATTTTCGGTTCCAAAATTCCAGTCATCACTGTCATTCAAACTGAGATAATCCCCGGTCCCGTCAAAGTAGGCACTCTTCCCACCAAATTTATATTGTGCTGAGGTTTGAATAGTGTTGCCATGGGCGGTGATGGTTTTATTATATTGTGAACTATCAACGAAAGACTTACCATAACCGTCAGCCTGAATTAAAAGTTTTGTGTATGAATCAGGGGGGCTTATCATAGAGACATCCGCAACATAATATATATTATCCCCCGAAACAGTCCATGGATTTGAAGAACTCAAACACTTACCCCCGCCAGCATCAGTACAGATGTCACTAGATGCATGAACATTACCATTAACGTCTAATGTATATGATGGAGTTGTTGTTCCTATTCCTACCTTGCCATAAGCAACAATGAGGCCTGTGGCGGCATTGCCGGTATTGAGAATCAAACCTCCTGATTTTGATTGTCCAGTATTTCCCACATTAAGAGGTGCAGCAACATTACCTTCTGGTGGAAAGGTGGTTGGCTCTGTCCATGCAGAAACTAAATAGGTTAATAAAAAACTCATTACTAGTACTCCCAAACAGAGAGCTATACCGTGAAGAGTGGAGCAATTGATGACTAATTGTTTTTCTTGTTTTTTTGTGTAGGACATAGAATGGTATACATTGTTTAATTATACCAAATAAAAATTAAAAGTGTAGTTTTCCACAGGCCTCAATTACTTTCTCCTGTTTTTTCCGTTACCCAGAATCCCAGATACTTCCCCAGCATCAAGCGCATCTGCGCATCTAGGGCGGGAAAAGAACCAAAGATTATTAAAGTAATGGGCAGTAAAAACCATTGAAGAACCATGTATGAACTCTTCCATTTGTTCAGCTTTTCCGGCCTGGGAGGCAAAAGAGACGTGCTGGTAATGGCTGAAATCACCATGCCGATCATGGCTATGGTCATAATGTTGCTGGTCAGCCTTGGTAAATTATATGACATCAGAGTTCCTTGAAAGTTATGACCGCCCAGCATTAAGGGGAGCCAGCCCAAAAAGAAAATCAGAAGAGCCGAAGCGGCCCAAGACCAGAATCCGTCCAAGAGAATAAAAACGTGACGGATTTTTTCTTTAAGAAGAATCTTTTTATTTTTTAAAAAACCGTAAATTACATAAGGTATGTTCTCGCTTCCCCAGGCCCATCTCCTTTGCTGTTTGTATTGGTTGATTGCGGTTCTTAAAAAAGTTCCAGCCATAACCGCATCCATGGAAACAGGATAATACAAAGGAATTGTGCGATAGTCTCCGTTGTAAAAAAGAAAAGAAAGCCAAAAAATCCTGGAGTCGTCGGAAGAAACATTGGACGGATATCCCACCTCTGCCAGGACTTTAAAGGGCATGGCATGGGAAGAATAGGTAACCAGCTGTTCCTGCCTTTCCTGCTGCATCATCTGCCAGAAGGTGCCTGAGGTGGCAATAAGGCGGGAAAAAGCCGGGGCCAGCCAAATGTTGTTGTTATACACCGGAATGGGCTGGAAGCTGGATTTTAAGGGCTTTTCAGCGGTTAAATAATGCCAGGTCAGACAGCTGAAATATCGGGGGTAGGGCCTGGTATCAATGTCAAAATCGGAAAAAATGATGTTTTCGTAAGGTATTGATAATTTATCAATGATCAATTCCTTGGCTTTTTTAAAAGCCCAGGATATATTGGAACCCTTGCCAGTCGCCTCTCCTAAAATACCTGACGGGTGACTGGTAATTAAAAAACGGAAAAAGATTTTTCCGAATTCTTTTTCCATTTCTCGGGATATTTTCTTAGCATTCTCTCCAGATCTCTCTTCCACGGCCAGAACAACAATCATTTTATCTTTGGGATAATCAGAATCTTTTAAAGATTGAAGGGTGGGTTTTACTATATCAATTCCCTCTTTGTGCAGCGGCAGGATAATCAGATGATAAATATCTTTCCAGTTTTTTTTAGGATTTTCTGAACTTAATTTTTGCAGTTTATCCAGCCAGTCCATCTCTAGGTTTTTTTTCATTTTCCTGTAGCCGGATAATTGATGAAAAGACAGATAAGAAACCCTTAAAAGCCAGAAGAAATCAAAAGCAATGATAAAAATGGCTATCACCATCGGCGCCAGCCAAGATAAAATAAAAGCAGCAATAATTGTACCCCAAGAAAGAAAACCCGGTATTATTTCGAGGAAACGATACAAAAATCTTTCTTTTGGCTCTTTAAGATCTGAAGCCTTGGAAAGATTTAAATAATCTTTATTCATGTCTGACGAATTAGTCCATCTATCCAACCTTTGATTTGGAAAAACTTTTGGCGATTATTAACTGTTAAATGTAGTGTGCCATAAGGAAGTGAATTTGATGGACGTTTTCTTTGACTGGCCCTACTTATTTGAGTTGTTGTACGAAATCTTTTCGGGGGAATCTTGGTTATTTTGGACCAAAATTTTATGGCCATTTCCTTATTAATATTTTCGTGAAGGTAGGCAGCGGGTTTTATTCTTTCTTCGGGAATTTGCATAATTTCTCGCAAAAAACGTAAAAACAAACTAATCATGCCTGGATCAGAGTTTGAAAAATCAATACGTATAATTCTTGAGTGTCTTCTTTGACCTTCACCCCAATAAAGGGCGGTTCCAATCAATTTTAATTCGTATTTTGAAGGCTTGCGAATCTCTTGAAGATAATCTTTTGTTATCTTCAAATTTTCTTTCTGAACTCTTTCGTGCTTCAACAGATTATACTTAGCAAAAATTTCTCTATTTTGTTTATTTTTCTTTTCAAGAATTCGTTGAGCAAAAATAGGTAATTTTAGATTTTTACACCATCTACTAACCGAATTTTTAGACACATCTGCAAGATTAGCTATTTCTCCATAGCTTTTACCTCTTTTTCTTAGAAAGATTACCTTCTGATATTTAGGATGCATATTGTGGCGCTACGGGGAGTCGAACCCCGATTCCTTGATTGAAGGCCAAGCGTCCTAACCGTTAGACGATAGCGCCTAATAGGATTTACTTTAACCTAAAAATTGAAAAAAATCAATCCTTCGGCTATACTCAGAATATGATTATTCTAGCCATTGAAACTTCCTGCGACGACACCTGCATATCAATTGTTGAAGCAGAAAAAGATAAAGGTAAAACAAAATTCAAGGTTTTATCAAATATTGTCTCTTCTCAGGTAAAACTCCATGCCAAATATGGAGGCGTTTATCCTACTCTGGCTAAAAGGGAACATCAGAAGAATCTGCCAATAATTCTTAAAAAATCTCTTAAAGAAGCTGAACAAAAAATTGATATTATAGCCGTAACAACTGGTCCGGGACTGGAGCCTTGTTTATGGACGGGAATAAATTTTGCCCAGGATTTGGCAAAAAAACTGAGAAAACCAATTGTGGCTATAAACCATATTGAAGCCCATATCTTGGCTAATTTTATAAACAAAGAAGCTAAAAACATCTTCCCGGCAATATGCCTGGTTGTTTCCGGCGGCCATACTCAATTGATTTTGATGAAGGGTATAGGAAAATACAAAATCCTGGGTGAAACAAGAGATGACGCAGCTGGAGAGTGTTTTGATAAAACTGCCAGGATTTTAGGACTGGGTTATCCCGGCGGACCGATCATCTCTAAGTTGGCTGACCCGACAACCAAAGGAAGCTTAAAATTACCCAGACCAATGATCTTTCAAAAAAATTATGATTTTAGCTTTTCCGGATTAAAAACAGCCGTTCTTTATGATTTTAAAAGTCGTTCAGATAAAGTAAAACATTCAAAGAAATATGTACAAAAAATGGCCACTGAAATCCAGCAGGCAGTAATTGATGTTTTAATCCATAAAACCATTAAGGCGGTAAAAGATTTTAAAGCCAAATCAATAATTCTTGGCGGCGGAGTGACTGCTAATAAAGAGTTAAAAGAACAATTTCAATCAACCATTATTAAACAGAAATTGAAAGTAAATCTCTTTGTTCCCGAACCAAGCCTCTGTACCGACAACGCTTTAATGACAGCTGTAGCCGGATATTTTCAATGGTTAAAAGGAAAGAAGTGGAAAAAAATCGAAGCAAATGCTAATCTGAGAGTAGATGGAAACTGAACTCTCTAAAACTTACGATCCTAAAAAAGTTGAAGATAAAATCTATCAACTCTGGCAAAAGAGTGGTTTTTTTAATCCCGATAAACTGCCTGGCAAAAGGAAAAAGGCTTTTACCATTATTATGCCTCCAGCCAATGCCAATGGCGCTCTTCACGTTGGTCACGCCATTGGCATTACCCTCCAGGATATTATGATTAGATATCACCGAATGAAAGGAGATAAAACCTTATGGTTGCCGGGAGCAGACCATGCCGGTTTTGAAACCCAAGTGGTTTTTGATAAAAAATTAGAAAAAGAGGGCCGTTCCAGATTTAAAATTCCCAGAGATAAGCTTTACCAAGAAATACTGGAATTTACTCTTAATAATAAAAAAACAATGGAAGATCAGCTGAAAAAACTGGGTGCTTCCTGCGATTGGTCAAGGGAAAAATTTACTCTTGACCCGGATATTATTAGAGTTGTCTATCAGACCTTTGAAAAATTAAAAAAAGACGGCCTCTTGTACAAAGGAAGAAGAATAGTTAATTGGTGCACCAAACACCAAACATCCCTTTCCGACTTAGAAATTAAATATGAGGAACGTAAAGATCCCCTCTATTTCATCAAATACGGCCCCATAGAATTGGCTACGGTCAGGTTGGAAACAAAATTTGGCGACACGGCAGTGGCGGTAAATCCCAAAGATAAACGTTATCAGAAATATATAGGAAAGGAGATTGAGATTGAAACAATTATTGGGCCGGCAAAAATTAAAGTTATCGCCGATGAAGCGGTGGATATGGATTTTGGTACCGGTGCGGTTAAGGTTACGCCTGCTCACGATCCAATAGACTTTGAAGTGTGGCAAAGACATGAAGAAGAAATTCCAGGCCCAAAACAGGTTATAGATAAATTCGGAAAACTTAACGAACGTACCGGACCCTATCAAGGAATGAAAGTAATTGAAGCGCGCCAAAAAATTGCTGAAGATATGGCCAAAAAGGGACTCCTTGACCCAAAAAAAACTGACCATAATTACAAACACAACGTGGCCGTCTGCTATAAATGCGGTTCAATCATCGAACCAATGATTTTAGATAATCAGTGGTTCATTAAAATGACTGAGAAGCCGAAAAGCAAAAAACTATCCCTTAGAGATTCAGCCGTTAAAGCAGTAAAGGAAAAGCAAATTAAATTCATTCCCCAGCATTTTGAAAAGACTTTCTTTCACTGGATGAAAATCATCAGAGATTGGAACATTTCCCGTCAAATTGTCTGGGGAATAAAAATCCCAGAAAAAGATACAACTGAAGTTTTTGACACCTGGTTTTCTTCGGGCCAGTGGCCTTTTGCCGCCCTAATGACCGCCAAATCGAAAGATTTTAAGAATTTCTATCCTACAAGCGTAATGGAAACCGGATATGATATTCTGTTTTTCTGGGTAGCCAGAATGATTATGTTGGGATTATACGCTACCGACAAGGTGCCTTTTAAATATGTATACTTGCATGGCTTGGTTCGCGATAAAGACCGGCAAAAAATGTCTAAGTCAAAAGGTAATGTTATTGATCCTTTAGGGGTGATCGATATTTATGGCTCTGACGCTCTGAGAATGGCTTTAATGGTGGGCAACACTCCAGGTAGCGACCCGATCATTTACGAAGAAAAAATCCGGGGCTACAGGAATTTTACAAACAAAGTCTGGAATGCTTCCCGTTTTGTCCTAATGAATCTTCAAGATTTTAATCCAAGCAAAAAACCTAAATTAGGAAAAAAAGATGAAAAAACACTGAGAGATTTAAAAAGTTTATCAAAAGAAATAACTAAACTGATGGAATCTTTTAAGTTTTACAGGGCGGCGGAAAAACTTTATCACTACTTCTGGCATGTTTTTGCTGATAAAATAATTGAAGAACAAAAAATAAGGCTTAATGAACCTGACAAGAAAAAAAAGCAGGCCGCCCAATATCTTCTTCTGGAAGTTTTAAAAACAAATTTAAAACTCCTCCACCCTTTTATTCCTTTTATCAGCGAAGAAATCTACCAAAGCCTGCCAATTAAGAATAAAAAAGAATTTTTAATGATCGAGGATTGGCCAAAATGAACATATCCTATCCTATTTATCTGCTTTTTGGCATACTTCCAAGCGTAATTTGGCTGCTTTTTTATCTTCGTAAAGATTCTCATCCTGAATCCAATAGAATGATATTGAAAATATTCTTCTATGGAATGCTTATTGCCATACCTACCGTTCTGATAGAGTTGGGAATTATTGGAGATGTTGAAAAATTAATCATTTCTCCTTTTTCCATATCAATCCTAAAAATCTTTATCGGAGTAGCTTTAATAGAAGAGTTTTTAAAATATCTGGTGGTGAGAGAAAAAGTGGTAAGACACCATGAATTTGATGAGCCGCTGGATACTATGCTTTATATGATTATTGCCGCCTTGGGATTTGCTGCTTCGGAAAATATCTTAATCCTGTTCTCCCAAGGCCCTAATTCCTTGTTCCAGAACACTCTTTCAATCAGCGTCTTCCGGTTTATTGGGGCAACCTTTCTTCATGCCCTCTGCTCCGGAACTTTTGGTTATTTTCTTGCCTGGTCGTATTATGAGCCAAAAAATAAGATAAAATTTACCGTTGTCGGACTGGGAATAGCTACCCTCTTGCATGGTTTATATAATTTTTCTATTATGAAGATGGAGGGGGCATTAAAGTTTTTCATCCCGTTAATTATTTTATTCGGATTGGCTCTTTTTGTTTCTTTAGGCTTTAAAAAATTAAAAAAAATTAAAAGTGTTTGTAAAATATAATATATGTCATCTTTTTTTGAAAAATTAAAAAAGGGGATGGGAATCCAAGAGTTGGAAGATTTGGCCGAGGAAAAAGAAGAAAAGGAAGAAGAAGCATATCCTGTTAAAGTTGTCCCTAAAAAACGCAAGTCCGCTGAAGTATCTCCCAAAAAAACCAGAGCTAAAAAACCTTTGGAGGAGAAAAAGAAAATAGAAATAAATGCTTCTGAGGTTGAAGAAGAGTCCGAACCAGAACCCGAACCCGAGTCAGAGTCAGAAGAAGTTAAAGAAGAGGTTGAAGAAAAAAAAGAAAAATGGTCCAATCTGGGAGGAGAACCCGAAGGACAATTGGCTGTTGACGTTTACCAGACAGATAAATATTTAGTAATTCAATCAGCCATTGCCGGTGTAGACCCCAAAGGCCTGGATATATCATTTGAAAGAGAGGTTATTACCATCAGGGGTTGGAGGGGCAAACAATCCGAGGAAGAAGGTGATTATTTCACTCAGGAATGTTTCTGGGGCCCATTTTCTAGGGAGGTCATACTGCCGGTAGAAATTGACCCGGAACGAGCTGAAGCAACAATGAAAGAAGGAATTCTGATAATCAGAGCTCCAAAAATTCTTAAAGAAAAGAAAAGAAAAATATCAATAAAAAATATATAAATCACAAAACCGCCTCAAGGCGGTTTTTGGTTTGCCGAATAGTGTGGGCAGGGAGGGATTCGAACCCTCAACCCTTTCGGGATGCGGTCCTAAACCGCAAGCGTATTCCAGTTCCGCCACCTGCCCCATTTGATATTTTATCCCTTTTTTCCAAAAAAAATCAACCCCGCAGTAAACAGGGCTGATTCTCTTTATCAAACAATGAAGATATTTTACCTGCTGCTGAAACCGCTTACCATTTTAACAACCTGAGGTACGGCTTTTGCCAAAAAGGCGACCAGCAATCCGAGCGCCGCATACATAATCCACTTCCTTCCTTTTCCCACTTTTTCTTCAGAATCACCGGCGGTTAATATCATAAATGCTCCGTAAATTACCAAAACTGTTGTTAAGGCAACCAAAGCAACAAAAAACCAATCAGTAACATTGTAAATTGTTTGTAAAACGCAACACATGCCGCAGACGGAACCTTCTTCGCTAAAATCACACTCTCCTTGGCTGCAATCGGTTACCCCCACGTCACGCGTAATGGTACATCCCGAAGGAGGGCCTTCTACTCCCAATGCCACCATTGGAGCCAAGGTAAAGACGGTTAAAAATCCGACTAAGACTATGGAAATTAAAGTTTTTTTCATGTTTTTTTTGAAATGTTTTCCCGACCTTTTGATTTTTTAAGTTCTCTACTTTTTAACCCCTATTATATTTTTTAGCACAGAAACAAGGCCTCTGGCAAATAGCACGATGAATAATCCTATAAGGGTATAAAAGATAATTTGTTTGGCCTTGGTAACCTTTTCAGTATCATCAGCTGCTGTCATTAACATAAAACCAGCAATGACTATCATTAAAGGACCTACCACCAAGGCAATCTTAAACAAGAAATCAGTGACATTGTTAATAATTTCATCAAAACTGTTGGTAGTAAGAGGATTTACTATGGTTGTATCCGAACCCCCGCCCGTAGTACCACCACTAGGAGTACCACCACTAGGAGTACCACCACTAGGAGTACCAGCGCCGCCACCAGAACCTACACCAGTTGTACAACTACTAGGACTACTTTTAGTATTTGTGTTATGCATACATCCTGAACCCTCACAATAATATCCTGATGGACAAGTACATAATCCTGTACTTACATTATAACTTGCTCCCGATGCGCTCCCTTCACAATTATCTTTATACATCTGTTCCCTCGTTGTTAGTGCTTGAACAGAAATCAAGGGAACTAATGTGAAAAAAAACAATAAGCTTAGTATAAATATTTTTTTCATATATATATTATTAAAATTATTATTAACGTTCGAATATTAAACCGTAATGATAATTGCTGGCTTTAAATTCTCTTTTAAGCTTTAAGCCCAGGCTTTGGCTAATTTTTTTAATTTCTTCGGAAGAAACCCTTCCTTCTTTGGGCCCCAAAGGAGAATCAAGTTCCCAATCAACCACCAAGATCTTACCACCTTTTTTTAAAATTCTTTTCCCTTCTTCCAAAACCTTTTTTTGATCTTGGCACTGGAATAAAAGATTGGTCATCAAAACCAGGTCCGCGCTGTTATCAAAAAGCTCTGTCCCTTTTTCTATGTCAGCTGAAACAATTTCTATATTGGAAACCTTTTCCAATTTAGCCTTGGCTTTTAAAGCAGAAAGAGGCTCTTGCAGAATATCCACTGCTAAAACTTTCCCTTCTTCCAACTCTTTAGCCAAAGGAATAACCCAGCCGCCGGAACCGCAGCCGAAATCAACCGCAATCATGTTTCTCCTTAACCTGACTTCTCTTAAGACTTTATTGGGATTAAGAAATCCTTCCATAATGATTTTTTAAATGCAGGCTGCTGAAGCTATTTTATCTCCCTCTTCCAAGCGCATCAGTCTGACTCCCTGAGTGGAGCGGGATAGTTTTGATATCTGGGATATTTCCGTCCGTATTACCTGGCCTCTCTGGGAAATGACAATTAAATCTTCTTCGTATGTTAAAACTCTTGAAGCTACTAATTTGCCGGTTTTGGGAGTCATCTGAACAGTTTTTATGCCCGTCCCTCCTCTTCCCTGTAACCGGTATTCATCTAAATCAGTTCTCTTGCCGTAGCCGTTTTCCGAAACTACCAATAAATAATTCTTGATTTTTTCCTTTTGTTTGGCAGATTCTGTTGGTTTGGAAACCCTTATCACATCAGCCCCGATCACCTCGTCTCCTTTTTTAAGCCTGATGCCCCTTATGCCGGCAGCCGACCTGCCCATGGGCCTTAAATCTTTTTCCTTAAATCTGATGGCTAAACCGTTTTTAGTCACCAGAATTATCTCATCCTGGCCCGTTGTTTTTCTTACGTTTCTTAAGATATCTCCCTTTTTAAGGTTTATGGCAATTAAGCCTGATTTTCTGACATTTTCAAATTCTTCCAAAGCGGTTTTCTTGATTATACCATCTTTGGTTGCCATCAGTAAATATTTGGTCCCCATAGCTTCATCGTCTTTTCCTAAAGCTAAAAGGGATAAGACTTTTTCTTCAGTTGAAATCTCCAAAAAATTCAATAACCCCCTACCCTTGGCCACCCGAGTACCTTCTGGTATTTCATAAACCTTGGTTTGAAAAGCCTTGCCCAAATCAGTAAAGAAAAGCAAAGAATCATGGGTTTGGGCGGAAAGGAAATGCTCGACAATATCGTCTTGAAGAGTTTTCATTCCCAAGATTCCCTTACCCCCTCTTTTCTGAAGCTTGTAGGTCTTGGGGTCAATTCTTTTAATGTAGCCTCCCTGGGTTAAGGTAAGGACCGTTTCTTCTTGCGGAATCAGATCCTCTTCGGCAATTTCTCCCAGTTTCTGAACCTGAACCTTGGTTTTTCTCTCATCTCCGAAATTATCCTTGATTTCTTTAATTTCTTTTTTTATCACTTCTTTTATCTTCTGGGGGCTGTTAAGAATGGTTGTCAGCTCCTTGATTTTAGCCCTGATTTCTTTCAGTTCTTCTTCGATTTTCTTCCTTTCCAATTTGGCCAGGGCGGAAAGCTTGGTTTCCAAAATTGCATTGGCCTGAATCTTGGTTAGGCGGAATCTCTTCATCAAATTCCTCTCCGCTTCTTCCCGGTTGGCCGAATTTTTAATGGTTTTAATTACCGCATCAATATTAGACAAACACTTATCAAGCCCTTCCAGGATATGGGCTCTTTCTTTGGCTTTTTCCAAATCATATTTTGTTCTTTTGGTTACCACCTCCTTTCTATGCAAAAGGAAATACTCCAGCATCTCAGCCAAATTCAAAACCCTGGGCTGTATTCCGTCAACCAAGGCCAGCATATTTAAATGAAAGGTTTTCTGTAAATCGCTGAACTTGTACAAGCGATTGAGGATTTTTTGAGGATGGGCATCTCTCTGAAGATCAATGACAATTCTCATTCCGTCTTTGTCAGACTCATCTCTGATGTCTTTTATTCCTTCAACTTTTTTATCCTGGACCAAATTGGCAAATTGCTCTACCAGGGTTGATTTGGAAACCTGAAAAGGAATTTCGGAAATAATTATTCTGGTACGGCCGGTTTTTTCCTGTTCCATCACCTCGGCTTTTCCCCGAGTGACAATGGGTCCGTTGCCCTGCGAATAGGCCTGGATTATTTGTTTTTGGTCGTAAATTATGCCGCCGGTAGGAAAATCCGGCCCTTTAACAAACTGGAAAAGATCTTCTGTGGTGGTTTTGGGATGGTCGATTAAATATATCAGTGCGTCACAAACCTCGGAAAGATTATGGGTAGGAATATTAGTTGCCATTCCCACGGCAATTCCCAATGAGCCGTTTAGAAGAAGCTGGGGAGCGGGAGAGGGCAGAACCGTTGGTTCTTTTCTTGTTCCGTCGTAATTAGGAACAAAACTAACCGTATCTTTTTCAATATCTTTAAGGGTTTCTTCTCCAATCTTTGACAAGCGGCACTCAGTATATCTTTGGGCGGCCGGCGGGTCGCCGTCAATTGAATTATGTACAAAAACTCCGCAGTCAAGAGCAAAATTATGGGTTTTGTCTATTGTTAAATCATAAACATCAGCAAGTTCTTTTAAAAACTTTATTTCTCTTATCTTATGATTACCATTCAAATCGCATAAAACTAAATTTTGATCACTATTATAATATTTCTTTATTCCTAAATCCCAACTAGTAAAGCTTTTTGTCTTAAAAATTTCTTTTCTTGTTTTTTCAAAGTTTTCTCTATTTAAAAACAGATTGTTCTTTTTAAGATATTGGCATATTCTTAAGAATTTTTTCTTGCCTGTTAGATTGGTTTTTCTTTTTTTATTAGACGCAACAATTTTATCGTGGAACAATTTTTTATATTTATAAATCTGCCATAATCTTTTCATGGTTCTTGAGGCCCTTTGGCTTAACTCTTCCACGATTTCTGGATGCTCTTTAAGATATTTTTTATTGGCTTCGCTTAAAAATATTCTCATTTTTTCCCTATACCTTTCATCCTGCCAATTTTCTATGTTTTTCCTTCTCATTCTTTCGGAATAAGCATTTCTGTTTTCTTCGTTTGACCAAAACTTTTTTCTTCCTTCTGCTAATTTAATTCTGTATGCCCTGTCGTTTTTGTGCCTTAAAGAAACGAAATTATAATGTGTTTTCCAGTGTTCTCCCCATTTGACTCTTTGTATGTTGTCAGGATTATTATTTAATTTATTGAAATCAATATGATGCCTGATTTTTCCTGCGGATTTTTCATATTTTCTATTTAAAATATTCCATTCATCCGCAAGAATATGTATAAAATTCCATAATCCAAGCTTAGGCTGGAAAACCATGCTGTAACCAACGGCATTTGAATTGTCTTCTTTTGAGGAAGTCCTTAAATACAATGGCATTAAAGAATCTTCTTTTTTTAGGTCTTTAGCTTCCTTATAGATACTGCCCTTTAACATGAATTTATGATTTGGCGTACACTTGATTTCTTCGTTATTATCCAAAACTACTTTTATAATCTCTACGTTTTCTTTTGTCATTCTCGGATTTTTAATTTCAGCGATTTCAATCATCCCTTTCCTATTAATAGTAAATGTGAAATTTCTTTTTCCTTGACGATGTTCTTTTATTAAATCTTCAAAAGATAAACTCCTTCCGTCTGTAAGTTTGACCTTTGTGTCTGCCGTAAAACAACCGAAATTTCCCTGACCTTTAATCAGGGGGTAGCGGAGAGAAAAATCCTGGGCCATTCTAACCAAAGAGTCGTAAACCGCCATGTCCCCGTGAGGATGATAGCGGCCCAAACAAGACCCGACCACAGTAGCTGATTTTCTGAATTTGGCATTGTGCCTTAATCCTTCTTCCAGCATGGTATACAAAATCCTTCTGTGGACCGGTTTTAAGCCGTCTCTCACGTCAGGCAAAGCCCGGGCGACAATAACCGACATAGCGTAATCAAGATAGCTTTCTTTCATTTCTTCGGTAATTTCCCGCGGCTTTAAAGTCCCTATGTTGGTATTTGTTTTTTTGGCTTCCGATTTATCTTTTGCCATTTAAAAAATATTATTAACAACAATGAATTCTTGTTTTTTTAAAATAATTAAAACTTGGGCAGATTTTTAAGCTCGTCTTTCCAGGAAGGAAGCTTTAAGACTTTTCCTCCTTCTGTTTGAAGAGATTGCAGTCTTATCTGAAAATTATTCAGCCACCAAACGAATAAAATCAGTGCTATTATCGCTACAATCGACCAAAGAATAATTTTTTTTCTCTCTTCTGGTAGCCCTTGAATTTTTTTTAAGAATTCCGGCATAATTTTATGGGTTTAATATTATTATTTTAGCTTCTTCCGAAGATATGTTTTTCTTTTTAATTGATAATTTCGGCAGGGCTTCTATTTTTTTAATGCCCATTGCTTTTAAAAACTTGTCCACTCCTTCCAATTTCATTTTCAGCTTCGGTATCTGGTAATACATCGGTATGGTAATCTTGGGCTCAATCTGAGACATGATTTTTATCGCTTCTTTCGTTCCTATCGTATCGTTGCCGCCAACAGGAACCATTAAAATGTCAATCTCACCGATTTTTTCAACCTGATCATCGGTTAATTCTTTTTGGTTAAAAGCG
>Ga0315284_10003989_pt1 | contig 20963 bp, 21 predicted proteins | sample YL17G09_16_MG_FD_203696 | JGI IMG/M metagenome (GOLD analysis project Ga0315284, IMG submission 203696) | Sediment microbial communities from Yellowstone Lake, YNP, Wyoming, USA - YL17G09_16 | ecosystem: Environmental > Aquatic > Freshwater > Lake > Sediment | place: USA: Wyoming | collected...
CTTCTTACATTGACCGCAACTTGGAGTTCCGTGATATAAATACTTCTAGATTTAGCTTTATTATTTAGTGGGTCTGGACTTGTCCATGTAAAAGTTGGCATTATTTTCTCTTCTTATCTAGACTCTTTATTATGTTATAAAACTCATTATCAACATACTGAGTTTCAAGTAATTTTGCTACCCTTTTAAGTAGATTCTCTATATCTTTGCTGGCTCTATAAGCATGGGTGCTAATATCCCCATCCTTATCTGGACAATTTTTTATAATAAGGTCAAAGCCCCGCTTCAATAAAGCAGAGCCCTTATTTAATTCTTTTATCTGTTTAATCTCTTTTTTATTTGGTTTATACAACATAATTTTTACTCTATTAAATTTGCTCCAAGTTTAGCAAAGCAATCCCCACCTTGCTGATTATTGGTGTGATTATGCTGCATAAGTTGAGCGGCTCTCGCATACTTTAAAACATAGGGTTGCAAAAATTTATCCCACTGCTCGCTCGACCAATCATTCATATCATTCGCAGACCCAATAACACTAACTGTTTTTTGCAAAATATCCACAGAATTCTTTAGAGTTTCTACAGTTATCTCCAAAGCCCTTACTTTTTTTATTAATGCTTCAATAGCTTGTCTTTCTTCTCTCGTTAGGGCCATTTATAACTCCTTATTTTAAATATTCAGAGGTAATTTCTAAGGTAGTGGTATTCATATCAAAATCATATTTTATACCTATAACTTTAGCATTTAAAGTTGTCCAGCTACCTTGTGCAGTATTTATTAAATTTACTGTTTTATCTAAGTCCCAATCCAAATCTATGGTATCTAATGTTATTGAGCCGTTTACTTTAATATCCTTATATTTTTCTAATAAATCTGTCGCATACTCTGTCATTCTTAGGGTATCGTCTACCAAATCTTCTGGGTCTTCACTATATTTAAAGCTTGTATTAACTATCCTTAATGTCTTACTAATTCCGCTGGCTGTTCCAGAAACAATAACCTCAACCTTTAATGGGATTGTTTCTATCAAAATATCCGCCCCTACGTTAGCACACTCACGCCTTGTCTGCTCGCTTGCTATGCCAGCATCTACAGTATAACCCAAAGTACTGTTAGTTGCCCCCCTAGGCCAAAAATTGTACATCTCTCTAGAAAACCTTATTGTATTATAAGTTCCTAAAGAACCCTGTTCTTCAATAAGACTAGTTTGACTCTTTTGTTTAACACCTGGAAGGTAGTGGTCATTACTAAGTCCAGAAGTATCTTCTGTTGTTTTTTGTATTTGCTCTTTTTCTGTTTTAATTATTTTATTATCCTGACAAATTTCAGTTTTTAAAAAAACACCAGACCAAGCTGTTATTTCTGAACCTAAAACAATTGGTATAAAAAACATCGCCTTTACTCTATAATAACTTACAAAAGTTTCAATAATCTTCACAACGGGCCATTTTGAATCTATATGATATATTTTAAATCTATTATAGTCATCCCTACTTTCTTCATCCAATTGGTTTACTAAGCTTCCAGGCAACGTGCAGCTAGCATTTACCATAATTCGTTCAAGTTTCTTTGCTCCCTCAATTATACATTTATTATAACGATTAGTTATATCAAACTGTAAATTAGCGGTCATAACATTATATTGAGGTGATATTGCGTTTACAGTTGTTCCATAAATTCCAAACTTTGCTTGCCCAGGATTTATGGCTGTTAAATCTATCGACACTAGGCTACCATTCGGCCTCATATACCATCCATACTTAGTTTTAGAATAAATACTATCAAGAATGCTAGAAACAGTTTGTCCTATGTATTCGTCGGATATATTAGCCCCTACTGGATAACTCTCAATATTCTTAACAATCATTGGAAATTTAGAAACTATAGTATCAATTGCCGTACTCAATGGAACGTCATTAAAAGTTATCTGAGCAGTTTCTCCATAATTTTCGTCAATAATATAAGCGTACTCCTCTGATAAATCTTGTCTAGGTCCAGAACAGTTGTATATTACCCCCTCTTCCCCTATATCAATAGTTCTTTCTATTTGGGTTATCCTACCACTAAGCAGAGTTTCATTAGTTGCCCCATAAACAACACAAATAGTCTCTCCCTCTGAGAAGGGTAGAGTAGAATCAAAATCAACGGGTAGAAAAAATCTACAAACTCTTGCACTATTAAAATCCCATGAAATTTCTTTAACATGAACTTCTTTTAAACTTTGTCTAAGTATAGTATTTCCACAAATAATTGCGGTATCATCCGTAAATACCTGTGTTCCATATATAAATATAAAAGATTTTGTTTCTCCCCAATACCCTGTAGTAACATCATAAGCCCTAACCTTTAATACTGTTATACCATCTAAATAAACTCCTGGAGTATAATTATTAACAACCAAAAAAGAATCCCCTATATCTGGTTCTGTTCCATCTTCAGTATAATAATATCTAATTGGTCCTGGCTCTGTTGGTGCAGCATCCCATTCAAAATATGGTGTATTGTCTGCGGTTTGATATAAACCATTAGCTAACTCAACAAGCTTTGTTCCATCTGTATAGCATTTAATTTCTCCGATAGTTGGGCTATCATCAGCAACCCAAATATTGAAAGTAGCAATATCACTCCATAAACCATTAACACACCTTCCTTTAACATTAAGTATATGCTGTCCAATAGATAATGGCTCAGCCAAAAATTTAGATAATTCTATATAAAATTGTCTTAAATCTGTTAATGTAACAACGCTATTATCAACCGCACCAGCGGGAACATAAGCCCGAGCTAATGCAATACTTTCCTCTGGTGTATCTGGAGGTAAAGGAGAAATATTCTCATCGCCATTTGCCACATACACATTTGCATCAATTCCGTTAATATAAATTATATCTATTCTATCAAGTGCTCCACCATTATCTAAAGTTATATTCGAGGCGGCTTCTTCTCGTAAATCATTATTACAATAAAAATAACCAGATGCTATATTAAAACCCATTCCAGACCCTTTTGAAACTTCAATACCATTGCGAATAAGTGTTCCAGTAAATATACCAATTAAATCATTTGGTGCGTCGTCTAGTGCAAAACTAAAACCCTCGTAAGAAGTATTATACGTAGGAACAAGCCATCTAAAAAATGGGGTTTTATCTGTTTGATATGTGGAAGATGGAATTGGCGTCCCAGCACCAGAATCAGTATAAGCCTCAATAGTAACACTTGGTGGAATTATTGTATTAACCAGTCCAGTAATTACATCAGTTCCATCTGATAAAGTGCCTTGTATATCAGTAACCCTAACAAATACCTGCTTAGCCCCATCTCCAGAACTTAAAGTCCATGCTTTTGTATTAGAAAAGACTTCCAAAGAAGACCAAGCACCAGACTCGTTTTTAAATTGCATTTTAACAGCACCAGACACGTCTAACTTTATTGTTACAGAATTTGTAGATAAATAATAACCATCATAAAAATATAAACTATTTATAACTATTTGATTTAAGTTAATCCTATTAACAACCCTAATATCTGTAGCAATGTCAGAAAAACCTCTAGCTATAACACGTAGGTCTAAATCTATGTCCTTAATTATGGATTGAGCAACTCTAAAATCTGTAACTATATCCTTTATAATATCATCTATTACCCTGATATCAGTATTAATATCATCAAAATATTGCCCAATGGTCCTAATATCTACATCAATATCCTTAAAATGTTCTTCTAGTTTTACACGTATGTCGATATTTACGTCTTCTATTGTCAGTTTACTCACCCGAATGTCCACATCCAGGTCTTTGAAATGTTCTTCCAGTTTTGCTCTAATATCCGTATTAATATCTTCTATTACTTGTTCAGAAATTCTTATATCTGTATCCAAATCTATAAAATTAGGAAGAACTTCTTCTGCACCAAAACTTAATAATGCTAAATTATCACTAGCAATTCTCGCAGTTCTCCAAGCAGCGTCTCTATCAACTCCAATTGAAAATCTAACCTCATCCATATAACCATTAATAAAATAACCAGTATCAAAAACATTTCCAAATTGCCATCCGTGCGCCCTATCAACTAACGAATCTGGGTCTACTTGAGTACTACCAACCTGCGTTCCATCTTTAAAAACCTTAAAATTACTCCCATTTCGTGTAATTTCTAAGTCATACCAATTAGCTAATCCAAAAGAAGGATTAATAGACCAATCAATTGCCCCGCCACCACTATAATCTCTAAATCGTAGGGCTGTACCAACTCCAGAATCCGCCCCTACATAAAAATAACTGGCTCCATCGCTCCTACCTAACAGCCCCCAGTTACTTCCAAAGGCTATAAACTTTACCTTCATACTAATAGTAAAGTTTTGATTTGTTAATTCAAGATTTGCAACATCGGGAATATTTATTTTTTTATTAGAAGCAAACTGCTGCCCTTTATAAATTTTTCCATCGGAGCAAGTCGGAGCAGACGAACCTTGCCCATTATTTGCGTTTACTGTAGAATCTTTGTATTCTCCTACTACCCCAGCTCCAACTTCACTTAAATGCCAAACACCCTTATGATTAGTATCCCAAACATTTACTTTATCTTCTCCATCAGTAGCTGTAGGTTTTCCATGATATAGGTAAATATAGGTATTAACTGTTCCTGAAACAGAGGGAACCTTTACCCAATAATAAGCGGTCTTGCTTGCTTCCAGCATCTCAACTTCATAAAAGCCCCCTTCTGAAGAAGACCTATATGAACTCGTTATTTTTATTTTATAATGTCTATACGACGTGGGATTAGAAAAAGTATAGTCTTCCCAATTTGAATTATTTGCGTGATTACCACCATAAATAGAAGTCCAATCTGTATCCGTAGAATAATCGGGGCTTGCTATATTAGAACCATATAAAGTAAAACCATTGCAGTAAGCATTACCAGCATAAATTGCTGGTTTTAATCTTAGTTTCCTAACAGCTTTTGAAATGCCTAAACCTAAATCATACCCCCACCAATGGGGTACAGCAACGTAGGCTGGGGTAGACCATGATGTTGCCTCATTATTATCACACGCTTTTTCTGGGGTAGCACTACCATCTGAAGTACTAGCCGAGGGTGTTCCACCATTTAAAAAATCAGACGAATAAATTTCACCATGAAATTCTCGTTCATATTTCAATAGAGTAGTGCCATCGTCCGAAGTGAATCTAATATCGTATCCATCACTCCTTGCATGGTCAAAATTAAAATTAGGAGGTATGGACTTTATGAATTCTACTTCCCATACGGATAGTATTGTAGTTTTCCAGCTACTTGTCATATAAATTCTATAATATCTATACGCTGTAGTATTTACAAAAGTAAATAAACTTGATGTTACCATATCGGCATATTGAAATGTTCCAAGTGTATACCACGTAGAATCGTTATTTGAACCTTCTACAGTAAAATCCTTAAAAGCCGAATGAACATCATTAAAAGCATAAATATTAACAGCATCTATAATAGTAGCTACACCAAAATCATATTTTAACCATTGAGGAAAACCACTATTATCAGAATTCCAGCGTGTTCCAGCATAGTCATCGTCAAAGGCCTTTGCAGCAGAATAAGTACTATTATATTGGCTAGAGGCAGTAGCAGTTCCGGCTGGTGTAGTTAAATCAGAGGTATAATCAGTAACATTATTTAATTTAACCAGAACAGGAAAATCTGTTAAATTAGCATCAACCTTAGTTTGGTCAATTATAATTTCCTTTTTATATGTCCAACCAGAAAGCCAACTAATTTTAATCGCCCCCTTTTATACATGGTTTTATCAGGCTTAAAAATCTAGTAGTTTCTTTATTTCCACCTAATATTCCAATATGATACAATGGTTTATTCTTTCTACCTTTATGAGTAGTTATATATTCGCTAAACTTAAAATTAAGGTTATTTAAACAGCATTCTACTAGTTCTACCAAATTATTATTAGTATTATATATAGTTATTCTATAATTGTTTCTAGACCTATGTTCTATCGTTCCCTCCGATTCATAAAATCCCCTAAGAAAAGCTACCATAAATTTTTTATTATTTAAAAGTTTTGCCCTCACTGTTCTAAAAGTTAATCCAGTATACCATTCATAAAACAATCTAGAATTTGCAATAATATGAAATTGCTTACTATGCCTATTATTTTTAGGTATTTTAACACTCATACTTGGATGTAGACCTATTTTATTTAAAGATTTCATAAAAGATATGGCAAACTCTTTATTTACAACACCCAATCCTACCATATAATTATATCTCTTTCTATATACCCAACCATCACCATAAGTAACACCTAAAATATAGCACATATTTTTATTCCATCTTAAATTAGGCGTTATCGTAACCTTACATATATTTTTACTATAAAATAATTTTAATTTTTCAGAAGGTGTTCTAAAGGAAATATTAAATTTTCTCATATAATATCTAATATTGGCTTCTGTACATTTATAAATTCTACCGATGTCTACGGTAGATAGTTTATTACTCCAATACAACTGATATAAATATTCTTCAGTTATATTTACCATTACTTAATCCCCATTTTCCATAATTTTTTGTCGGTTTCTCGTCCTCTATATTCTTGTCCCAATGGTAAAACTCTTTTTGTTATGTCACCAATTTGATATTTATCCTCGCCATTTTTACCATTCAAGGCTACCCTATAGGATGTTACCTCGCCATTTTTTAGTCCCATAATATAAATATATTTATCCCCCTGTGGTACAACTAAATGCTTAAAATCTTGTATATTCCCAATCCAATCACATTTAGTACAACGAGCAACTAATTCTTGTTTAGTTTCATTATTTGTATATTTAGTAATTCTTTTGGATATTTTGCCCTTGCTATTACATTTTGGGCAGTTTCCTACAGGTCCTGCAATTGTAGTTTCAGCCTCAACAAAACAGAGATAAGACTCAAAGCCCTCTAAAATAATTCCTTCTCCGTCGGATAAAAAGTATTCCAGACGACTGATAGGGCGGTCTGGAATTTCTAACCAACGAGAATTATGTATGGAATTTCCACCTAGAAAAACTGAGGAGTCTTGAAAAACGATTCTAAAAATATTAGGCATGATATATTATCACCTTTATCTTAAAAATACTCTACTAATTTATATTATAAAATACCCATTTCTATCAATTGCTCTTTCTCTAAAACAGCTAAATTAATTAAAGGATATTTCTTCCTAAATTCTAAAAACTTTTCTTTAGCGTCGTCTCTCCACCAGCCCTTAATTTCAATATACTCATCTGTTTCTGGTAAATAAAAATCTGGCCTATATGTTGTTTGCTTTCCGTTTGAATCTACTTTAAAAGCTACTGGCTCATAAACCCATTTTATATTATTAGAATCTAACCATTTTGCGTAAGCTATTTCGTAAGAACTCCTCATATAATAATTATTATATTTATTACCTTTACCATGTGTAACTTTTCCAAACATCGGATTGCCCACTCCAGACATTCTAATACTATGAGCTATTCCATTACATTTTACACATCTGGTTTTTCCATAGTTAATTTCTTTACCACAATCAATACACTTAGGCTTTCCATTTTTATATGTAAAACTTTTTTCACCTTTTGGATTATTAGAATGTCCCCTCATAATAGCACTATGTAATTTATATTTACATTCTTTACATATACCTCTTTTATGTAAAGCCGCTACTACAGATATAGGATTTCCACATAATTTACAATAATATTGTTTAAGAGTTCTACCATCTATGTATCCAGGACAATTCTCCCCTAAATTTTCTTTTCTAAGAAACTCTATAGTTTCTTCAGTATGATGTTTACCATAAAAAGGATTTTTTTCTCCTAAAAAATATTTATTAACCACTTCTTTATTTTTCATAGGATTATGGTTTGTAAGAAAACATTCCCTACACCAAGTTGAAGAGTACTTTATCTTCTTACCACAATCTAAACAAAATTTAGGCACTCATAACTCCTTTATTTACTTATACATATGTAAAGCGACAAGAAATTACGGGTTGTTCGATGAATGGGACCAAAAACGACCCTGGTACGTCCCAGTGTATATTTACATATACATCGGTTGCTCCGAGCAATGCTCCACCACCCGAATTTAAAAGTAACAAATTCGGCGCAGCTCCGCCCGCTATAGGAGTACCTCCCCAACCTGGTCCAGGAGCTCCACCAGTTGTTAAAACAGCTTTTAACATACTATCTGCTGGTGTTCCTAAACCTAAGCAATTTAAATTTGCTGTAACATGGGTATCGTCATCCCATGCTTCTAATGTAGGTTCTGTAGCGGTAGCTCCACCAAAAGCTAGGCAAATAACATATCTATGATTTCCTGAATTTGCCATTAACATTTCTCTTAACTCAGCCCCAATATTTGATACATCCAATAAAAATGTATGAGCCACTTCTACTGGAGTTGCTTGGATTATTGTTGCAGCCTCGTTGAGCTCGGCAGAGCTTGGAGTAGGCTGCCCATCAGCAACAGCAGCAGAGCCAGCAGAAAAAATTAACTTATCATTTGCGAGGTCCATTTGGACATAATTGGCTGGTTGAGCTACTCTTGTAGCGTCTACCGCCGATTTATTACAATGTACAACTAAACTAGTCACCATAACTTTTCCTCCTTAATTAATCGCCACTTCTGTAGAGTACTATTGTAAACCTTGACCATTTATAATAATCTGACCCAGGTGAAATAGATTTTAAAATACAGTTTGAATATGTATTATGATTTACTACTAAATCTGCTAAACCAGACCCAAAAGAAGCCGCTAACCCATCAATATATAATTCCAATTCCTGCCTACTCATTTTTTTAACCCAACCAGATATATTTATTGTCTTAACACTACCGCCACGCCTACGCAATATAGCACCATCTGCTCTCGGAATCTTATGAATCTCAATTTCTAATTCTGTATCCACATTCATGTGGCAGAAGGACCCCAAATTTACGCCGTTAAATGACCCGTTGCTCATTATTCTAACCCCGCACCAATTCGTGCTTTATTTCTTCGGTCTGCTTCTGGTTTTATTGTTTGTCTACTTAATGCTGTTATATTACCCTCTTGTTCCATTACAATTTTCTCTAAGTTATCCAATTTACCTTGTAGTAAAGTTAATAAGCCAGTTCTTTGAGACGGTCCTAAAATATTTTCAATTTTATCAGATTGGCCAATCATCTTTTTTATGGCTTCAACTTCTTCATTAGCTTTTAGGGTTTCTAAATCTATTTTTACTCCACCAATCTCCATATAGCCGCCACCCTTTTCAGGTCCTGTCTTACCACCCAACCCCTCTTTTCCTTTTTCTTTTCCTTTTCCAAGCCAATCTATTTCTGCAAGTGCTCCAGCTTTTATTTTTAATTCTTCCATAGTAGCTGCCATGTCTGCTCTAAATTGTTTATTAAACATTTTCCACGGCTTAGAAAAAGCAAGCATACTCATAGCAGCCAATTTTAAAGAAGGCCCAATTGCGCCAGCTAAAACAAACAGAGCAGCAAAATATCCTTTAACAATTGACAGTTCCCCTATAAAACTACCCAGAGTCCAAGCAGCTATTGCAACTCCTATTACCAATACTGCTTGCCAAATAAAAAGTAAAAGTGGTTTTAAACCAGCTAGAAGAGCAGCAGATAATGTAATCTTTAGGCCTAAAGAAGCCCAGAGAGCATTCAGAGCCACAAGTAAAAATACAATATTCAACACACCGCCAAAGAGCTGAATAACTAAAGCAACAACAATCATTATTGGGCGAAGCGTATCTCTAATTCCTTTAGGAAGAGCCATCCAAGCCTCGGCTATTAATTTCACAGTACCTATAACTATCTTTCCCAAACCAATAAAAATATTGAGCGTATCTTTTACTATTGCGCCTAATTCTCCCTTTTTAAAGGACCCTATAAACCCCTCTATACCTTTCTTAATTCCGCTAAAAAATTGTAGAACATCTTTTGCTGTTAGTGTTGAAAGCCATTTTTTAAAATCTGACGCTAACTCCTTTATTAATCCAGAGATGGGTTTTAAAGCATCCTGAACACCTGCTATAATAGTTTTAAAGATGCCCATCCTATTACCAACATTTACTATATCAACAACGAAGTTACGAATAAAAAATATTGCTTCTGCTAATGGTTTTTTAAATTTTTCTGAAAAAGCTAATCCCAAGTCAACTATAGAAGCAATTAAATCCCTAGTCCTACCTTTTACAGTAGTCCTAAAGGCTTGCGACATATCTTCTGCGGCTCCTTGAGAATTTCGTAAATCATTTGTTAATGAACTAAGAGCCGCAGAACCTCTACTAAGTAATGCTATCATTCCTGGACCACCACGTTGACCAAAAACTTCCATAGCTTGAGCAGCAGACATGCCCTTGGTTTTTAAATCTCGTAAAATATCAGCAAAGGGCCTTAATTTTCCAGAAGATGTTACACCACTCACTCCCAATCCTTTTAATATTTTTTCTGCTTTTGCTGTTGGTGATATTAATTCAGAAAAAGCTCGACGAAGGGTTGTCCCAGCCATGCTATTTCCGCAAACAATGACTTTTCCATTACGCCTTACTATTAATAGATGATTTTTAACCTCAGCACAATATATTCTACCATCGTAATCTTCCCACTGTTCAATAATATTAGTCCCAAGTCCTTTTAATCTACTACTGTGCTTTGGTGATTTATATTCAGATTGATAAAAAGAGGGTGTTAAATGTTTTTTATTAATATATACTTCCCAACCAACGTGTGTTGAATATATTTTTCTATCTCTAATAATAGACTCTTCGCCAACTTCCATAACTTTTTGACTTTTAGCTCCAAAACCCAACTTTAACAATATTTCAACAAAATCGTCTCTTAATCTTACAGAAGAGGTATATAAATTTCCTTGACTATCTCCATCACCTTTTCTAAAGGCCTCATATAAAATATATAAATATTTTTTATCTAAGTCTTTTATATCCTCGGGAACGTACTTATCATAACAATTACCTAATTTTGATAGGTAATTATACAACTGCTGATTTAGGATTACAAAATTAAAAGAATTATTATTTTTAACAATATTGTAGTGAACTGGTAACTTATCTAAACAACTTTTTATACGGTAGAATGTAGCAGATTTATTTTGTGTTATACGAATCCTATAACTACCATTATTAAAATCACAACACCCTTCGGATAAATAATAACCTAAAAATTCTACCCAAGTAGCCATATCTATTTTAACTGTTTTTATTTCTTTTTTCCAATTGCCCCTTCCCTGCTCAAACCCATCCAAAATAAAAAACTCTTGTTTTTTACCTTCCCAATTACAAGTACCAAGATATTCAGATTCTTTTCCAAATAAGTCCTCTGCCTTAATTCTTTCAAAAGCATCTTTTCCACGTCTTCTAACATACATCCAGTGATTTGGTGTAACTTTTAAATCAATATGTTTATTTTTAACAACATACATTTTACCCTTATATGGTGCATTCACTAAACCAATAGGTTTTTGATACTCAATTTCATGTGTATTTGGATTAATAGTAGCAAAAATATCCTCCATAGAAACATCTGACCATTTTTTAAAGCCTTTCAAAGTTAAAACTTCAGTATCTTCATCATAGCAACCTTTTATACCAGCATCTGATAGTATACCAATAGCAGCAACTGTTTCTTCAATTGATATTCCAACACCTGCTGCAACAGGAGCAACATATTTAAAAGCTTCTGCCAAATCACTAACACTCATGCTTGCTTTAGAAGCACCTAAAGCCATAATATCAGCCACTCTCCTAGCCTCTGATGTTGAAAAATTGAAACTCCTCAATGCAGATATAACATAGTCAGCGGATTCTGCTAATTCCAAATTATCCGATATTGCAAGATTCATAACAGGCCCAATAGAATTCAAAACTTCTCTAGTATTGAAACCTGCCCTAGCTAAAACTTGCATACCTTCAGCCGCATCAATAGCAGAAAATAGAGATTCCCTTCCTAATTCCAAAGCTTTACTCGTCATTCGTGAAAGAGAGTCCGCAGTAGCATTGCCTCCCTCTTTCATAATAACAAAGGCCCTCATCATTTCGTCTTCAAACTCTGCCCCAGCCGTAGCAGCTAAAGTAAAGCTACCTACTAAAGCAGCCAAACCAATTTGCAAGCCTTTTATAGCTACATCAGAAACCTGCCGAAAAGCTTCACCAATTCCCCCAGTCAAACCTTCACTTAACAAAGAAAAGTCACGAATCAACGAAGAGGCTTGTGCAAGATTGGCTCTTAATTTTGATGTTGAGGCCGTGATTACAACTTCTATTTCGCCTATTTTGACCATATAATTTCCTTATATTACAATTTCTTTTCTTCCATCTTCTCTTGTTTGTTCTTTACCACCCAGGGCTTTTAAATCTGATATAGAAAGCTCCTCATCTGTAGTTCCTTCTTTGTTATTTTGCTTGTCATACCTATCTCTTATGACCTTAAGTAATGAAGTTATCTGGCCTAAGTCCAGAGATTTAATATATTCTATAGTCCATCCATATTCCTTAGCTAGAATATCAACAATCTCTGCCCAATCTATATCATACTTTTCATCATCCATACTATCCTTCTATTTTTGCTTTTTGTCCAACAATAACTTTAATAATTTCTTGAAGGTCTGACAAATCAACTATTTTACCTACTTCAGATTCTTCTATTTTATTTGACCCTTTTAAAGCCACATAAACAAGATGTTTAATATCATTAAGTAACTCTACACTAACATCTTTTTCTTTATTTTCTAATTTAACTACTAAAGGCCATATTTCTATTAAGTCATCAATAGGCAATGGTAGAACAGTGTACTCCTTCCCATCTCTCAAAGTAATAGATATACCTTTCCTTTTAATAACATTTTCATTAGCCATTTATTATCTCCCTTTATTCTGTAAATTATCTATATTATGCTATTAAATCTCTGTATCTTTCTTTCTCCACTCTAATTTTGACGCAACAAAAGCATTCTGAGCAGAAGTAACTTCGGCTGAAACTAAAACCATATTGGTCAAAGTAACAACTATCCCGCCAGTATTTGCTCCAGCTTCTAACTCCAATGTTTCTGCAACTCCAAAAGTTGGTTCTGTTGCATCATAATCTGCCGAGTCCGCACTAACAACTAAAGACTGGTCTCCAGGAACAATATCTAAAGGATATCTATAATCCCCACCACGAAACTCTTGAGGATTACCATCATACCTAACGGTAATACCTGTACAGACTCCAATATAGCTAGCGCCACGTTTAATCCGTCCCACCGAAAATTTACGAGTTCCCATTTTGAATTTCCTCCTTTTTAATTATTTTAAATAAATTCTCAAACACCAACAACTAAAACTATGACATGTTTGGTTACACAAAGAACATCTGTTATAGTAATAACATTAGTTAATACTGTAGCTGTATATACAGCGGCGTCTGCTAAATCAATAACTTTTACAACATTAACTGTAGTTAAATTGGCAACTGTAATAGTATCGTCCTTGCTAATAGAGGTAACTTCTAGAGTTAAATGCTTTTTTAAATTAGTAACTGTCTGTCCCTGCCCCTGGTCTTTTACTACATACGTTTTATCTGACATTTTTATTCCTCCTTATTTTTAAATTTAACAATCTCCTCCATGCCCTTCCATAACTACATCAAAAGACATTGATTGATGAAAAACTTTTGTATCATCTTCCCAAACTGGAATACTAGTTGATTTCCATAACTGATAAACTTTTGGGTCATTGGTCAAATAGGATTTCTTATCTATATTTAATAAAATTTGTTTGGCAATTAAACCCGCCGTTGTTCTACATCCAGACCCCTTGGTCCAAACATTTATCCTTAAATCTGGAAAATAATCATTAGTTAAAGAATCTGTAGGACCATCATTATCTTCAATAGTAATTTGTGGGTAATCATTTTCTGTATTTACAACAAGCTTGCCTTCCATATAAATACGACTACCAACATACGCAGTAATAGTTGAGTCGGCTAATAACCGGTCTCTAATTAATTTAATTAAATCTAACATTTTATATTACGCCCTCTGTTAATGTTCCTTTTTTACCACCACCGTAGTATTTTCCAACAGACGCTTTAGTAATAGCTTCATCCATAGCCCTACTAAATTTTTCTATCATTAAGGCCCTATTCTTTAGCAATGCTGGATATAAAAAAGGATGCCCACCAGGTTGTCCAGACCAACCTCGCTCTTGAAAAATTGAATATCTAGCACTACTTCTAATTTGCCCAATCAGAACAATACCCCTAATTTTACTAATAACTCTACCAGTAATATGCGCTTTCAAATAACCAGTATCCTCTGGTGCAAAATATTTAGCATCTGTCATAACAGAATCAACAACTTCAGCCATCTTCTGACCTAATTCACTATTTGCAATATCATTGAATTTCTGTATTTTATTTATTACTTCATCTGCTCCCGTTACTTTTACATTTACGTCCATATTTATTTCCAATATTTTTACAATAAATCTAAGCGGGTTAAACGCAATTCGCAATGGTGAAGTTTTTCTCTTTCAAATAGCTCATCCACTACCAATACCTTATAATGCCTAGTTCCAATAAAAAGCTCATCATTCTCCATTATATTTTCTCCAGGACAAACAAATCCTCTATAATCGGCTGTAACTACTCCGCCTCGCGTCTCGACACGCAGCCCCTCTGCTGTTCTATTACGCTCCCTATCAACCCTAATCTTCAATGCAATATTAATTATGGGGGCAGTTGGGTAAGCTAGGAGAACCTCACCATAAGTATTAACGACTCTAACTGATTCATCAGAATCCCAGGGCCTTTTTTGAATGGCCACTTGATTCAACAACGCCTCAAAATTAGCATCACAAGGGGACCTAACAATTGCCTGTATATTAAATTGTGTATATAGTTTTTTGGTTGTATCTACCATTATTTTATCCCAATTTTCTCATTTCTTACATTTATTGTAACATTATCGCCATTATTACTTAAAACTAACTCTAACCAGGTATTCTCTCCTAAATTCTTAAAAATCCTTCTAGCAACCATTTTAGACTGTTCTGCACCTTGTTCTAGTATAAAATCATCAGTCTGCCAAAATAGGCTTTTAGAGCCTTTTCTAGCAGATAATGTATAAAGTTTCTTATCTTCCCTTTGAAGTTGGATAGATGTTATATCCTCGGACCAACCCCTTCTAAATGAAACTTCATTAGAATCCCAATCAGAAGTTGTAGTTTGCCCATCTTTTTTGTGTAATATCCAGCGTGTTCCCATATAATAAAAAATCCTCATAGGCACAAGCTTATGAGGTTAATTTAGACTACTTGACTCATTCACTTGTGGCCTAATTTTATATAACCCAAATATCACCAATGACTTGTGATTATTTTGGCCCAATATGTATATATTTATGACTCTCTACATATATTATACGATAAAAAAGAACAATTGGGACAACTTATTTTAAAATAGTTTAAGAAGTAAATGAAAATTTTATCAAAAAGTCTAGGAGTCTAACCCCTGGAACACTCTCAGTAGAAGGAACTGCTATCTTTTGCTTTATATGAGCTTCTCCACCAACCCCAATATCATCAGGATTAGAGCCTCCAGCACTTGAATCATCTAAAGCTACTGCGTTTGCTAAACTATCCATTTGGGATGTTCTTAGATTATATTCATATATCCCATCATGGTTTACGTCTATTAAAAATCCCTTAGATGCACTGGCATTTCCCCACGCTTTTAATTCATCAAAGTCTAATAGAGCAGTCTGCCCACCATCATAAGTTCCAGTAAATTGCTGACAATAAAACTTGCAATCAGTTATTTCATTTAGCCCATTATGCCTTATATAAATATCTTCTGGATATGTTTCCTTGCCATTTGCTACATTTCCATGATTAATGCCTGAATTAGCGCCTTTTAAAATATCTGCAATGGCTTGGCCGCTGGAAACTCTACTAAAGGTTACAGTAACTACCATTACACAACCCTCATTTTCCTAGTTCTATAGATTCTTAAAATATTCTTGGCACTAAAAACATCCTCTTCTAACCTATCTGCAACACTCTTTGCTTCGTATACATCGTCTTTTATAGAACTTTGACTTCCTTCTCTGTATCTATATTCACCAATCTGCTCTTCGGTTATATTTCCAAATTTTATTAATCCAGAATTTACCAAGCTAGTAAAAGCAATCTGAGAAGCTATAACAGTTGCGGCCCACTCAATTTCATCAGGAACAGATGCCCTACCATATTTATATGTTACTTCTATTTTTTGTCTTCCATAAACAAATGCACCAACATTATAAATATTTCCAACAAAGTCATCAGCAAGTTTTATAATACCTTCACCCTCATAAATAAGATAGTCGGCAGCATCCATAACCTCGCCATCATTCTTAATTTCTGTTACAGACACAACTGGAAAATTATCTAAAAATAATACACTTTGCCCAGATTTATTTATATCATATTTTTCAGTTACCGTTTTTTCTCTAAAAATACAATTACAATACAAATCAATATAATAAGTTGCCCACTCAATCCAATCATCCTCTATTTTATCAGCATCTACACCAAGATATTTAGCAACTTTTGTTTTTGATGTATATAAAGTCCCAGGAGTCCCTGTGCTACTATCAATTATTCTAAGTTGTTCATTGGCCTCGGCGTATTCACCATCCAAAATAGCGGAATACTCTATAGTATACTCAGTTAAGTCAGCGTCGGCAGGAACATTCCATTTATAATAATACATAGTCTCAACACCCAAAGACATAGCGGCTTCATTAACATCTGTAACAACAACATTACTACTATTAATATGCCTAATTGTAATTTTTGCATCTGTTACAGTTGTCGCTTCCTTGCCTTCTAATGTAAGAAAATTTGCATATAATGTATGTTCTTGATTTCTTTCGTATGATTCCATATTTATCTCCTAAGAAATAATTTGTATAACTTCGTTTTCTTCTTGATATTCCCCATTACAATCTGCGCTAAACTCGACAGCATGATTTCCTATAAAAGCATCAGAAGGAACCACCCATTTATAATAATATGTAGTCTCAGCCACTAAAAACATAGAAGCCTCATTAACATCCGTAATTAAAACATCACTATTGTCAATATGCCTAATAGTAATAAGGGGATTAACCACTGTAGAAGGTTCTTTATCTTCTATTGTTAAAAAGGTGTGGTATAATACTACAGTATCACCACGTTCATATTTTTCTATATTACTCATATATAAATTTTATGATTCTAATAAAGCTTGTTTTTGTTCTAATGTTTTAGCTAAAAGTTGAGCGTCAACATTTTGTGCAATATGATTAGCAGCAATTGTTTTTAAATATATTTCAATATTTGTTATTCCCATTGCAGTAAAAGCGTCTACTTCGGCTTGAGTTAAATTAATTTCAATCATTTTATTTCTCCTTTTGTTATGTCCACATTGGAATATAATACCGAGTTCCAGATATATCTACCAAAAGCCACCTTGAAATCCCAGACGTTCCTATACCAGCAGGACCAACGCTTGAGACAACCACAGCGTTACTTCCATTTGCTACATCACAACCATCAATTCTAATACCAGCCACAGCGTCACTGATAGCTCCGTTGTGGTCAATATATAAAGAAGCACCTGTTCCATCTTGTTGTAAAACTAATAAATCTTTATCAGAACTAGCATTATCCTGTACAAAATTAACCAAAGGAGCATTTACTTGTGCTGAATTTGAATAAACATATAAACCATACTTATTTGCTGCTAATACACCGTCTTGGTGAATGTATAAAGCATGGTTTGTTCCATCATTATTAATTTCTTGAGCAATACCATTTCCATATTGTTCTATAAATAAAGCAACACCAGTACCATAATTTTCTATAACAACAACTTCTCTATTTGTACTTGCATTATGTTGTTCAGCCCATATCATGCAAGTATTTGAATTTGTTTGAGCAGTATTTGAATAAACAAATAAACCACGCTGATTTACTGCTAGTACACCATCTTGGTGAATGTAAAGTCCGTGGTTTGTTCCGTCGTTATCAATTTCTACAGCAGTTCCATTACCATTCTGAATTATTAATACTCCAATACCAGTACCGTCATTAATTGTCGTTAATGCTCCATAAGTTGAAGAAGCATTATCTTGTTTTATCTTAACTAATTCAGTATTACCACTAGTTTGTACAGCATTTGAGTAGACATAAAGTGCATGGTAATCTGTACCTAATATTCCAACCTGGTCTATGTATTGACCAAAATAAGTATTATTAAATTGGAAATATACTCCATAACTAGCATTACCATTTTGAATAATAGTTAGACCAATACCAGTACCATCATTATTGATAGTAACTACTCCTGATGTAGAACTAGCGTTGTCTTGTTGAAAATAAGCTAAAGGAGCATTTACTTGTGCTGAATTTGAATAAACATATAAACCATACTTATTTGCTGCTAATACACCATCTTGGTGAATGTAAAGAGCGTGCTTAGTACCGTCATTGTTTATTTCAGCACATATTGGATTATTAGTAGTGTCTAATTGTTCTATTAAAAGTGTTTGTTGATTTGTTGCCGAAGCACTTTGAACATGTAATCTTGCTGTAGGACTTGCTACACCTACTCCTAATCTACCATTTGTTTTATCTGTATAAATAAACCCACTACTATCAACAGGTTTATCAGCAAAGGCAAAGGCACAAGAACCTTCTAAGAGCATTGCTCCGTCAAAGTAGGCGGAAGTGTCGCCTGTGCTTACAAAGCAAGATAGGCTTACTGAAGAGGCACTTATATTTATAGTTGAACTTACATTTAACCATTGCCAAGTAGAATTACCTGTATGATAAGGAGAATATACAACACCGCTTTCAGGGTCATAAATACGAAGGCAAGCCCTATTTGCTACAGTAGCATACACCCAACAACCAAAAGTTATAGTTCTCCCTCTCCAATAAACCAATCCTTTAATATTTACAAAAGTATCATTATATATTTGACTATCTACTCCACCTCTTGTTAATTTTGTTGAATAAGTACCTATTTTTACTATTGTGCTTTCTCTTGCTACATTCCCTCCTGCTCCATTATATATCCACCCATCAGGAGCAGCACTAGCCCCTGCCGACCATAATTCAAAATCGCCATTAGTAATAAGATTTGTAGGATTGGTGTTAGTAAAACAGTTACCAACAATAGTATTAGTCTTAACTGCAAATACACTTCCATCTTCTATATCGTAACCAGAACCATCATTCTGTATCTTTAATACTGATTGAGTAGAACTAGCATTATCTTGTACAAAATAAATTAAAGGTGTATTTACTTGTACTGCATTTGAATAAACATATAATGCCCATTTAGATGCTGCTAATACTCCATCTTGGTGAATGTATAAACCATGATTAGTTCCATCATTATTTATTTCAGCACATTGAGGATTATTAGTAGTGTCTAACTGTTCAATTAAAAGTGCCTGGACATTTTTAGTAGCTGCAACATTAACATGAAGTCTAGTAGATGGCGTATCTGTACCTATACCAACATACCCTTCTTTGGTAAGGGTCATATTATTATTACTAACACCCGCAATGTAAGTCCTTAAAAACATTTTTCCAGAATTATCTGCTCCATCACGACTACCGTAAATATCGCAAATTATATTATCTACAGCAGACACATCCCTAATTGTAAATGTAATTTGACAACCAAAACCATCTACCATATCAGCAGTAGTTCGGTGCTGTATTACCAAAACACCCCTATTACCATTAGTATCAGCCGTAGTCCTAACAAATTGACCCACTGGGTAATCTGGACTAATAACCTCTAATTTACCAGCTGGAGAATCAGTTCCAATCCCCACACAACCTTCTTTGGTAAGGGCCATATTATTAAGTCTAACACCCGCATTATAGGTACTTAAATACATCTTCCCAGAATTATCTGCTCCATCTCGTTCTATATGAATATCTCCAATAGTATTATCAACATTAGAAGTATCCCTAATCTCAAAACTAACAACTACACCTAACCCATTTATCATATCCCCACCAGTACGCTGCTGTAATGCTATTACTGTTCTTCCTCCAGTAGTGGCCGATGGGTCAGTTCTTATAATTCTAGTAGCTGGAGCCGCTGGGCCAAAAACCTCAAGAGCAGGTTTAGTAGAACTAGCGTTATTCTGAACTATCGAAACTAAAGGAGCATTAACTTGTGCAGCATTAGAATAAACATATAAACCATATTTAGAAGCTGCCAAAACTCCATCTTGGTGAATGTATAAACCATGATTAGTTCCATCATTCTTTATTTCAGCACATTGAGGATTATTAGTAGTGTCTAGTTGTTCAATTAAAAGTGCCTGGACATTTTTAGTAGCTGCAACCTGAACATGCAGTCTAGTAGATGGCGTATCTGTTCCTATACCAACATACCCTTCTTTGGTAAGAGCCATGTTATTATTACCAACACCCGCATTATAGGTACTTAAATACATCTTCCCAGAATTATCTGCTCCATCTCGTTCTATATGAATATCTCCAATAGTATTATCAACATTAGAAGTATCCCTAATCTCAAAACTAACAATTACACCTAACCCATTTATCATATCCCCACCAGTACGCTGCTGTAATGCTATTACTGTTCTTCCTCCAGTAGTGGCCGATGGGTCAGTTCTTATAATTCTAGTAGCTGGAGCCGCTGGGCCAAAAACCTCAAGAGCAGGTTTAGTAGAACTAGCGTTATTCTGAACTATCGAAACTAAAGGAGCATTAACTTGTGCAGCATTAGAATAAACATATAAACCATATTTAGAAGCTGCCAAAACTCCATCTTGGTGAATGTATAAACCATGATTAGTTCCATCATTATTTATTTCAGCACATTGAGGATTATTAGTAGTGTCTAACTGTTCAATTAAAAGT
>Ga0315284_10003990_pt1 | contig 20960 bp, 16 predicted proteins | sample YL17G09_16_MG_FD_203696 | JGI IMG/M metagenome (GOLD analysis project Ga0315284, IMG submission 203696) | Sediment microbial communities from Yellowstone Lake, YNP, Wyoming, USA - YL17G09_16 | ecosystem: Environmental > Aquatic > Freshwater > Lake > Sediment | place: USA: Wyoming | collected...
GGGTCGCCGTCTTGCGTTGGAAACAGCCGCGTTCTCGTGCCGTCGTCGACAGGCACAATGAACTGCGCTGGCTCTTGGAGAACATCGGTGGCCACGCGTGCAAGTATGCCCGGCACGAACACGTCCATGTCCGCTTGTGATGCGTCGATGGGTAGAGACATCTGGTTGAACGTATCGACTTGACGCCGAAACACCTGCTCCAGAACGGCGATATGCCAGAGGTAGGCAATGAGCGGCGTCGTGCCACGCGCAACAACGAACATCGACGACGGATAGCGAAAGCGGCGCACGAAATAGATGTCCTTCTCGTGCGACTGCGAGAATTCGAGCGCCATGTCCTCGGCATTGTTGTCGGCAACGTTGTTGGCGAATCTCGTGTACGCGTCCAACTCGTCCTCGCCGGCGTTGAGCGACAGCGATTCCATGATGTGTGCCAACGATGCGGCTTGCTCGTCCGCCATGCTCTCGTCTCCGGTGTTTTCCAGCATGTAAAGTTCGTCAATCGCATCCGTTGCTGTTGCAACGGCGGGTGTTGTTTCGGTGTGCTTGTCTTTGTCATCGTCATCGTCGTCGTCGTTTTGCGGTCGTCGTCGTGTGCCAGATTGAATCTCTTGCTTCGTTGCTTCCGACGTTGTTGCATGAGGCTGTGGCGCTGGCGGCGAGTAAGTTGTGATTGTCGGCGTCGCCCGAAATCGTTCTTCGTCGTTGTCGACGGTCGGAGAGAGTGTGCCATTCTCCATATCGGCAAGTGACGTCACCAGCGGCGAATGCGCACCCGAGGTCTGCCGTTCGAATTCCTCTTCGTCGGCATCGTCTTCCGCTGAATCAAAGTTCCGCTCCTCTTCGGCGTTCGACTCGGCGCTGAGTTTCTCGTCGATGGTGGCACCAAAGTCCTCCTTCGATAAAGCGAGACCCATTCTTAATTTCAGTTGGTGTGCGCCGGCAGCGACAAATAATCAATAGACGATTTAAAAATAAAAAAACACATGAAAATTGTGCAGAAATCAGAGAGGTTTATTCGTCAGACGCGCGTCCTCCCGCCGTGCCAATGAAACGTGTGCTTCGCACATCGAGTAGCGACACAGTCGTGCTTTGCAGAGAGGCATTGCACACAGAGACTCGAGAAGACAAACAACGTCTGGTCGAGCGTGCCCTTTGAAATAGCGCAGAGCCAGAGTTCTCTCCTCTTGCGTGAAATTTCTTCTCTTGGAAACAAACTCGCCATGCCGTTTCTCTGATTCCATCTCTGCTCGTTGGTGCGAGCGACACAATTTTCGATGCACAGACGTTATTTCGCGTCCGCATCCCGATTCCCGGCAAAAGCCGTGAAATCTCTCGCGACCCCGTTTGCGTGCACGTTTGCTCTCCTCCGCATGCGCAGCATGTCTCTCGAAGAGATGGCGCGAAATGCTGTTGGTCTGTTCCACTTGTTTGCGTGCACCCTGCTCGGCGAAGAGAATTTGTCTCGTCGGCTCGTCGACATGATCCGACACCAATTCGTCGTTCAACTCGGATTTCTTCGTGGTCCGAAGTGGCATGTTGCTGCTGCTGTTGTTGGCGAACGGCGCGAACGACATTGATTGCGTGGCGTGCCATTTCGCCGGCCGCTCCTGGCTCTGCGGTGTAGAAGGCGGCGACAAGAGCGACAATAGCGTCGAAACTTCCGCGCGCTGACGTTTTCTCGGCGGGAACGAGTTCGCCGACTCCTGCTCGAAGTGGAAATTTGTTGTTGTGTGCGTTGCGTTCATACATATTCAAGATTGGTTTGCGGCGTGGTTTCTCTCAGTGTTTTGAAACCGCAAATCGGTCTGAGGAGAGGAAGGCGGAAAAAAAAGGCGAGCGTGAGATAGGAAGCAAAAACACAAAACTTTGAAGCAAAAAAAAATACGCTACAAATTATAGTTTGTTCAATTCTGTTGGTGAACGACCGCGGAGATTTATTAAAGAAACCAGAATTCAAAAATCCACCTCCGTTCTGAAATATGCAATCGCATGTGCGTGTTCGAAGAGTTCACGTGTACTGTGTGTACGCCAGATACAAAGCATAGAAAAAATACTCGCTTCGAAAAGAGCGCTTCTTGCGGAGGAAGTAATCAGCGACATCGGAGAGATCGGGCGGCGGTCCATTGGTGCTGATCGCTCGCAGTTTCTTCTTGAATATTCGCTCCCTGGCATCATGTGTGTGCAGCGCAGAAAAGAACAAGACAACGAGACAGATGCCGCTGAGTAATGTGACCCAAAACCACGATTGCATAAGTATTCTCATTTAAGTCTGTGTGTGTGCGTATGTGCGCGCGTGCGGGCGAGAGTCTTGCTTACACTTTGACGGTTTTCAATATATCAATGAAAAGATATCAAATACCAAGGTAACGTGAACGACAAACGCCTCCCGTCGTCGGTCTTTCGACGTGCACGAGATAGTTTAACGGCTTCGTCGACGATCTATTTACTTTCTAATATTTCAATAGCGTGCGCGTGCGTGTTTTTTATTGACACCTCCACTCACTAGAAATAAATGAGCGCCAGCGGCGGTCCCCCAGATTCTCCGCCAATGCCGGGCACAGCACCGACAGAAACTGCAACGAAAAAAAGTCTCTCTGCTTACGAACTTGCAGAACGCTCCAAGGAGAAAGCAAAAGCAGTCAACGAGAGATCCGCATGGTTGCGAACGATTGCGTTGATCTTGGCGATCGTCGGTCTTGTCGTTGGATTGACGGATTTCATTGTGCGCTTCATATTCATGAACGAAGCCATGTTCTACAGGGACGGCTATTTTGCTGTTCACTTTGCGTCGGCGGTGCTCGTATTTGGCGCGTACATGTACGCCAACTCAGCCGTTCTCGGTGTCGCGTTTGCCGTATCGATTTTCGCCTTCCTTTGCGATCTCTACGCGGCATGCTGGGAGTCTGCGCGCGTCAATCAATGCTGCTGCGGCTCACCGGTGACGACACTCGATCAACTCATCTGCACCAACGACCCGCGAACTTACTACATCAATTTGATATTCGCGTGGACTTTCACACTGTTCGCGGTGTTGCAGATAGTCGTTTGTTATTTCTGGCTTCAGCGCGTGAACGAAGTGCAAAAATTGAGCCGCGACGCAAAAGTCTACGCCAGCCTCGGTGCTCCACCAACGTCCGGAATGCCAACGAACGCAAAATTCGCCTATGCGCAACGAGCACTCTTCATCGGGCAGAAGGACAAAGAGGGCTATCGCTTCACAGCCGCGAAACTCAACGAATACTATCTCGGCTCGAAGACGTTGAACTCTCTGCATCTCGCAATCGGCATTCTCGGTAGTCTATATTTACTCTCCATCATCATTTGCATGATCATCGATCCCGACGACGCATGGATGTTTCGCGCCGGCTTCCTCAACGTCGCAGGCTTCTCTTTTGGCGCCTCTCTCGTTACGTGGGGTGTGGTAAGCGCTGGCTGGCCATGGGTGATTCTCGCAACATCTCTCGTCGGTCTCGTTGGAACGATTGCGGCAGCCGTTCTTGAACTCAAACGACAAATCAATTGTCCTGCGTTCAACACTCTCATCGAGAAGGAGATTTGCCTCGACGGCGGCGAAGGAACAATCATCCCTATATCGTCGGTTGTGTTGACCGTGATGCTGATCGTCTCAGTGGTGCTTGCGATTCTCAGTTTGGTTAATCAGAAGCCAGTTCGCAGAGCGGTTTGAGGCGACGCGAGGAATACGTGTTTATAAAATAGCCACAATCCATGATTCGCAGAGAGGGAGAGGGTGGGGGGGTTTCTTTCTTCATTTCAATTGGATACATTTCTATTTTTCTCTTGGCTTCGGATGACCAAATCAGTTTTCTTCTGCAACCTGTTGTCGATTGAATTGTGGTAGAGCGCGGTCGACGCCAACAAAAACGACCGTCTCATTGTCGGGTCGGAGAGCACGCTGTCAACAACAGCAATAACACACCAAAGATAGGCCTTTTTCTCTGAATAGTACAAGTATAATGAGATGACAATGAGGAGCACCTCGACGAGCACAGCGTTTATGCCCTCGAGAACGTTTGTAGAGAACGCGAGGAGGAGCACAATGAAGCCGACCACAACGGCGATGAAGCCGAGCGAGGCGCCGGCAAGCACACTCAACCAGAACCACGTCGACATCGGCGAACTGTAGGAAATCGCTGCGCCGCGCCGAAGTAGATTCTCTCGGTGAAATTGAATGTTTGTGTATAGACGAAAGACGTTTCCGCTCCACGCAAGCACGAACGGCGCCGCCACTGTGCGCGGCAGCATGGCAATGACGAGAAATGCACCGAGCACCGGTTGGATGAGAAGCGTGAACACAGAGATGGACAAAATAATGAGATCGGCGAGAAAGAAAAGCGCGAATCTCTGTCGGAAGCGACGCTTCATCGCACCAAGTACTTGACGATTTAGTTTCGCGGCGTCGTGCAAGTCTATGTTCATTCGGCGTCTCCTTTTACGCATGTCGCGCCGTGTGAATGTGTGAATTGGAATTTATTTCTCATGCCAAACTGTCGACTATGGCGCGCAGCGGCTCGTATTTGGCGTCGGTGAGTCGCCAGATGTTCATCAGTTCTGCTCTTCGCACGCCGAGACGCGTCAGGTGCGCGGGCTCAAGTTTCATGTAGACAAAAACGTCGATCGGGTCCTGCTTCGACACGTAACATAGGAACACGTCTTTCGAGAGATTCTTGTCAATCAACGTTTGCATGGTCACACCGCAGAGCCAGAGTTCTTTCGGTATGAAATTGGCGCTCAACAGCAAGTCGGGCGTGTACGATTGGAACAGATCGTCGTCATCGATGTTGAAAATCTCGTTCACCATCCACAGAGGACACTTGTCGCGATACGCCAGCGAGCCGTGCAGGAATGCGTTGTAACCCAGTGCCTTCAAATCGTCCTTGGAACGGACACCCAGTCTCCAGAGATGCTGAACGTTGAATTTAAACGCCATGCAAGCAAAGATGTCGTCGATCGTGCGCTTGCGCTGCAGAAGGTTCTGTGTGACGGCCGCGGACGACTCGTAGTTGGCGCCGCCAATGAAAATAGAATAGTCCGTCTTGTCGGCCGAGAAACGCGACGTCACGATGCCGAGAATCGCTCGCATCTCATCTTGCGAGAGTTCGACGTCGGCCAGTTTTGTGTCGTACCGAACATAGTACTTTTTCGTGTAGCCGTTGTGAAAGTACTTGAGAATCTCTGCGCGGTCGACTCGCGCAGAGAACATATCTGTGCCGTCGCCAAACGCGTGGCCGAGGCATTGCGCACAAAAACGTGCTCCACCGAAACCCTCGTTACATTCGGTGGTTTTTTTGTGATCGGACACCGACAATACAAAGCACTGATTGTGCATCATATGTGCGCACGTCAGCGTCACAAACGTTCGCCCAACTCCGGTGGCAACCTCCTTTGAGCAGCGACCGCACATGCGCCCCGCTTTCGTGTCCTCCGGTGCGCTCGGCGTCCGCGCCGTCGACTCTACTGCCATCGTTGTTGTTGTTGTTGTCGACGGCGCCGAAAAGTTTAGCATTGGATAGGATACAGAGGAGAATTCACTCATTTTTTGCGTAAATGTGTTACCCGCTGTGATACTTTCACCAGACAAGCGGCACATACACACACAGTCTCCTATGCATACGTCGCCGTTTGGTTTGTCATGCTGGATCGACGGAGGAAAATTCGAGGACGCGAGGAGGCTGCTGGCATTTTTTCAATTCCTGCCGGCGTGGGTGGCAATTTTCTACTACTCTCTGGTGTTCGCGCTCAGTGATATCTTCTTTCTCATTGCCAGTTTTTCGGCAAACTACATCATTTTCTTCTACATTGACGGGTTGTCACATGCGTTTCGCAGCGAGAGACCACCGGCCTACGACCATGTTGTGTGCGAAACGGCGCAATTCGCCGTGCCCGACACGAGGTTTGTAGCGGCGCTTGTGTTTTGGATACTTGTTTCAATTGGCCTCGTGAAGCATCCGGTCTATGTGACGCACGTCGGCTTCTTGTATCGCGTGTTGATGATCTTTTTGCCAATTATGTACATCGTCGGGCTTATGGTGAACGAGTACTTCTTCTGGTGGCAGTTGATCATCAACATCGTTGTCGTTTTCGTGGTGGTTTACTTCTACCTCGTTCTGTACGAGAGATTTATCTTGTTTTCAATTTCTATGCCTTGGTGGTACCAGTGGATGACGAAAAACACGGGCTACGAAGTCGTGCTCTACTGTCCGCGTTTGGCTGTCAATCAAGCCGCCGTCACACCACCACCGCCGCCGCCGCAGAAAAAACAACAACAGCAACCACAAGTTTAATGGATGAGTGCATTGTGCGGCAAGTTGGCGAGGGAACGCTTATTTCAATCACAGTATTTTCTCTCTTGCGATGCTTCATGATGACGCTGCCCTACTGTGTGCGATCGCGGCGCTTCGAGAGTCTGCAACGCGGCAACCGCTGGTGGTACATACACAAACGCTCGTCAGTGTTGCACTATTTAATCCTTGCGCCTCTGTTCGAATTGCTCGTAACGTGGGGCGCGCGTGTGACCGACTCCATAGCGCCCGTCGCAGCGGAAGTCGAACTCCTCTGGCTCGCTGTGTTGCTCTCCGGTTGTTTCATGCTGATGTTCTCGTGTTTCACACGCTCGGGCTTTCGCATGGCGGTACACACAGTGCAAATTATGCAACTGCCATGTTTCGTGGCCTTCCTCTGCGAACGCATTGTGAACACGCACATTGGCGGAGAGATTTCCATCATCGTCGGTCTCATTGTGTGCGCAATTTTTGAAGTATTCACCGTGCCCGACTTCTTCACAATTCTCGTGCCTGCGTTGGCAAAACAAACTGATGCCGACGACGACAACGATATCGATTATGACGACGATGAAGAAGGCGAAGCGGTGTCGCCGCGCGAGATCGCAATGCGTTCTACTGATTTTCACGGCGAGCATTCGGACGATGGAATGGGTCTCGAATCACACGACCTCGCCGAGAAGGCGTCGACTCGAGCCGTCGCCAATCTGCTCGTGCTCCTCCAGCAAGTTGATCCTTCTAAGATGAACGTCGACGAGTTGCGTGCGTTCGTCCGGCGCTGCAAGCGGAAATTGGAAAGCATTTCGCAATCGAGCGACTCACATAGCGGCGCCGGACTTCCAGTGGAACGCGGTGTCTACGCGGGAGTCGAGTATACGGAAGGCTATTTGAAACTTCCGATTCCAGCAAACGCCGCCGCCGCCAACGCAGCAGCAGCAGCATCAACGACAATGATAATGAGTGGTGGCGGCACTTCTATCATCTCGCCTATGTCTACTGGTCCTTTCACACGCTATTCGAGCAGACGATCAGTAAACACACCAGAATGCTGATTTTTTTTTTTCAATTAATCAATAATCCCATGCCAACGACTAGACTGCGGGTTTCTTTTTCTTCCATGTTCCAGACAAACTGTGGTCGGTCGAAGACGATTCGCGCCTTTGTTTGCGTCGTGAGTATGTCGACGGCTCTGGAGTTTCGTGCAAGAGGTCTGCCTCTATATTTTCAAAGAGAATATTTGCATCTTCATCCGCCTCCTCGGCATCGTCATCGTCATCATCATCTTGAAAATCACTGGAAGAGGAATCGTCATCTTCATCGTTATCATCATCCTCGTCATCAAGAACAATGACGGTATTCTTCGTCTTGATCTCAATAACTTGCGTGATCGACTGTTTGACGACGTTCATTGGCATCGTAACTAATTCAAGATAGAAACCATTTCGAGGTACATGAGCGGCGAACGCATGATCTGCGATCGCGCGCGAGTCACAAATAGATAAAACTTCGAATGCGTTGTCGTCGGAAAAGTCAACGCGACGCAAAGTTGCAGCAGAGGGACGCGAAACAACGAAGAAAGCGTGCTTAATTTCGTTCATTTTTTTTCAGAGAGGTGGTGACAGCCTCGCTTATTGATTTGAATTTTTCCGCCGCCTCTTTGGTGTGCCAGCGATCGTTGTTGTGGCCTTCTCTCTATTGTGGTGATGATGATGATCGTGGGTCTCTGTCTCTAATAAAACATGCAATCCTTTTTGTGCTGGTTCAGTTACTGTTAATTGTTCGTTGATTACTACTGTCGACACATGATCGCGTGGCATCATCTCAACTTCGGATCGCTTTCGAAAGTTACGCCCGTTTTCTGGCGGTGCAAGCAGTGCAACTAAAAATATGATGAAAATACCGCCGAGAACAAGTAACCAGCAAATCAACGCTGGCCGCGAAACTCTTTCATGGCCACTGTACATGTTTGTTTGTTTGATGGCAGATGACTCGAATTCATTTATTCTGATTCAGAATTCTCCGCAGAGTCGACGTCTGCAGTGGTGGAGGACGAGGTCGACGCTGTCGGTGCAGATTTCTTCACGTCGCCCAGAAGTGGCGTGTCAACAAGCCATTGTGTGATCTGTGCGAGATCCTTGGTCATGGATGCCTTCGCAGTCTCGCTGACGGCCGACGTTGTTTTCAGCAGATAGACCACCGTGCTGAGAACCGTCTCTGGTAAATCGTGGAGGCCGCCGATGCTCGTGTTGCAGCCGATGCAGAGGAGACCACGAACCTTGCCGGTGTGGTGGTCGTGATCAACTTGCGCCGTTTTCTCGTCGATGCGAATCGTGCAGAACGGCAGCGCACACTTTTGCTTCTGCGCAGTTAGCATGTCATGAAGAGCCGCCGGCGTCAGTGAGTAACGTCGCTGCCGATTGTACTCGCTGATGCATTGTTTGCAGTAGCCTTTGTTGCCCTCGGCGTGCGTTTTCGTACTCAAACGGCGCGACAATTGCGTGCGCGAGAATTGCTTGTGAGGCTTCTCTTTGTTGCACCCGGAACACTTTGTCACCGGTTGTGATACTTCTTTCACATCGGTCGTCGTCGTCACTGTTGCCGCAGCAACATGTTCACTCGTAGTGGCGGCGGCGGCGGCGGTGGCAGCAGCACATGAAACTTCTTTCGTGGATACGGATTCGGATGCAATTTTGCTCATTTTTTACCGAATTCTGTCTATTTATTTTTTCACAGTGGGCGTGAACGCTATGTCGTCATTGTCATCGTTGGCACGGTCGGCCTCTAAGTCATCTCTGATTTTGAACGTAACCGAGCCGCTGTTCGCGCCGCTGGCGCCGACACTGGTAAACTCTGATATATCCGTGGCCGCTGAGCCAGTTGTCAATTCGATGTCATCGGTGCCGTGTTTCCGTGCGAGTCTCTTGAGAAGATATTTGCGCGCCAACAAAAGGCCAAGAGGAGTGATCAGCGCCGAGAGGCCTGCGATCAGCCACATCATCCAGCAGTGCCGTTCGCCCTCGCGTGGACAATAGGTGGAGAGCAGCCAGCCGGAGAACACATCGCCGAGGAAATTCGGCACAACCAGATAGAGACCGGTGAGAGACGAGTAGATGCCCTCGTGGCCCTTGACGAAGAATTTCGTCGAGAAGTCGTTGGCCGTCGGCGAGAACAGCATCTCGCCGAACAGTGTGAACAGCACGATCGCAGTGATGTACGTTGTGTAACTCGCGTTGGCGCACAGAATAAGCATGGAGAGCGCCGCGGCCAGCGAACCAAAAATCATTTTGTTCATCGGCGAGAAGCGCTTCGTGAAGTGAGAGTGCGGAATGAGGAGCAACACGATCATCCACGCGTTCACCGACTTCACCGAGCCGAACATGGCCTGGTCGCCAAGTTCGCGCGTCGCTGCCTTTGGAAACGTGTTGTCCCAGTAGGAGAAGAGTTTCATCACCGGCGACATGATGAACGAGAAGACCGCGAGCGCTTTGAAATTCGGCTCACACACCACGCAGCCGCAGCACGCGCGCACGGACTCTGTTTTGCTGTGCTGCGCCTCGACACGTTTGAACTTGTTGACGCCGCCCTTGGCATCGACGTAGATATCTTCTATGCCGAATGCGGCGATCACCGACGCGAGCAACGTCGACATCGCGCCGACGAGGAAGATGATGCGCGCCGCGGTCGCCTGGTGATCGTGGTAGAGAGGTGCGCTCGTGAGGTTGACGAAACGCTCGCGAATGAAGTCGACGAAGTCGAGGCCGAGCGCTGCGCCGATGTTCGAAATTAGATACGCGACGACGAAAATGACACGGCGGTTCGCCTCGAACGAGAGTCGATTCAGTGCAATGTTGACAATCGGCGACATGAATGCCATTGACAGCGGTATGACGATGACCGTCGTCATGACGAGAATCTCCTTGTCCCACGCGAGCGTCAACAGTATGCTGCCGGCGACGCCGAGAAGTCCGCCGACGATGAACGAGTTTCGCATGCCGATGCGATCAAAGATGAGGCCGGTGAGGAGACTGAGAACGACGTAGGAGACCACCATCATGGCGCGCAGCGTGTTCGCCTCGACATCGGTGTAGCCGAACTCATCGCTGAAGAACGGCACCATCACGCTGCCGCCACTCGTCAGACCGAACGAAACGAAGAAAGAGATGAGGAACACGAAGCGGAGCATTCGCGGCGCGAGCAAGAGCGCCCGTTTCGCCTCGAGCCACGGATTCTTCGACTCGATCTCAAATTCTGGAGAACTGTTGCTCATAACGTGTGCGTGTGTTGTCGTTTTTACGCGTTCACTTGTGTCGAGTAAATTAAATTATAATTTTTCTCTATCTCTCGCGCGTATTCGGTCGAACGGCGCGCGCGCGTGCGAGTCGTGCGTTTTTTTTTTAAGATCACTAAAAGAAGAACTTCTATTTCTTGCGCGGTCTTTTTACGCGCTTGCGCGCCTCGGAAGAGAAAAGACGCACATGAGCAGTGTATCCTCTATCATCGACAGTCTCTATGTCGAAGGTGGCTTCAATAAGTTCAAAAAAGGCAAGGGAAAGGGCAAGGACAAAGGAAAGAAACCGAAATTTCCGTTCCAGAAAAACAAAGACGCCGACGCAGCACTCGACGACATCGGTGCTCCTCTCAAAGCCGATTACGACGCGATGTTGCAGAAGCAATTGTTCCGCCTTCGCCAAAAACGCGGAGAGATTCCGGCTGGATTGGAGTTCGACTCCGAGTACCTAACGCCGGCCAACGCGGAAGAAGTGGAGACAATCATGGCTGAGCATGACAGTCAAACAAAGAGCATGGGCACGCAGGCGTACGAAGAAGGCCGTGGCTATCACAACGCACTGGCAGCGTTGTTGAAGAGTCTCAAGGAACGAAAGATCACCGTCAGAGCACCACTGCCAACGGGGCGCCGCATGACGGAATTCGACGTTTGGATATATCGAGATTTGTACTGGATTCGTAACGCCGCAAACCCGGAAATCACGCAAGCACAAAGTGATTACATGCCTCCGACGACGGATGAGTTGCGAGAAATTCTGCGTTTGTCGTCGGACAACCAGAACCCGGAATATCGCGCATTCATCAACGAACGAATCGATGAGATTGAGCGAGAACGCTCAATTTCGGAACACATGGCCTCCGGGAGTTTCATCGGCGCCTCAGTGATAGACGAGCCATCTGTTTTCACTGAAAAGCAGAAAAAAGATTTCCGTGCTGCGTTTGACAAGCAACTCTTCAATCTTCGAAAGCGCAGAGGCGTTTACCCGCCGAAAGCAGAGTTGGGCGGCGGCTTCTTTCTCGCACCGAGCACCACAGCAGAAGTGGAAGAACTCATTCGACTGCATAACGCAAGCATACAAGAATCATCCGACGAAGGCAAACAGCGAGCAAAACCCTATCGGCGATTTCTGCGCGACATGCTGCGACAACGCATGCTGGACTTTCCGACCGAGAGTGTCATTTCGGCGGATGCCAACGACGAGGAAGACATGGCGGCGGCGGCATCCGATTTCATGGACACGGAGGCGTGGTGGAAATCGAAAGACCGAAACCGCTTCGAAGAGGAACTGGCTGTCGTGCGCAACGTTCCGCTGAAGGAGAGCAACAAACGACCGCCGTCGGCACCAGAGTTGCAAACATTGATCGCGCAGATTCCCGCCGTCGCGACGAAGACGAACACACAATACCGCGCGTTCCTCGAGGAGAAACTGCGCAAACTCAGCGCCATGAAGTCGCGCGAGCAACTGCCGAGCGAAAGCGCGTTCCATGCAACAGACATCGACGTTCTGCCGAGTGAAGGTCTCTTCGCGATAGATCGCAAGAACTACGCCAATCTCTTTCGTATCTACATGGCGCAAATGCTCGACTACGCAGAAGAGAACGGGAATGCCATGAGCGCACAGAAAACTGTCAGCACTATCGAAACGACGCGCAAGTACGAAAAGATCATTGAAACCACGAACAAGATGGAGAAATTCGCAGCGAAAAATACAAAGGCCGCCAATCTCATTGGAATTGGAACGAAACTGGCGGCATTGGCTGCAGATTATCGGCGTTTGGCTCTTTCTTTCAAAGACGTGCATCGATGGACGAACAACAACATCACTCGCGCATATTTGTCACAATGGCTTTCCGAGATGTACAAACCCGAGAAAAATAAGGAGAGCGAAGATGCGTTTACGAAGTTCTTCGGCGGAGAAGCAGACGGAGGAAAGGAGGCAGCACGCGGGTTCTACATCTTGGTTGAAACGGTGTACTCGATGGCATTTCTTCTCATCAAGGATATCATGAAAAAAAATGCTGATGCAGCGCTCGGAAAATACGAGTCTCAACTCGCGTCTATTGTGCGCCGCATGATCTTGATGCTCGTCAGTAACATGGGCCAGATGAAAATGGACTTGGATTGGGCGAAAAGTCACCGAACGGAGTTGGTGAAGGATTTCAAAGAATTCGGCGACCACTTGTACGCCGACTTAACGGGCGACCTGAAGCGCTCTCTTGGCGAGCGCGGAAAGAAAATCTTCGGCATGAAGGACGAACTGCCACCAGCGACAACAGCCGAAAGACTGCAGCAAGCGCTCAAAACGGCGTCAGCGCTGACGACAAACACATCGTCGTCGTCGACGACAAGTTCTACGTCTTCGCATTTCGGCGAGCGTTATCGCGTCGACGAGGATTGAGAATAACAAATAAAAAGCGGTGGGCGCATGCGCATATGTATTGAGATTGTGCTTTTCATTGAAACCGTCTTGCGCGCACACCATTTGCCACTTGGAAGTCATTGTTCCTCTCGGCGCTCGCTTCTGTGTTGCGCAACGCAATACGTTGTTTGAAGAACGCCGTATCGGTTCTATTTCTAACGCGCGCGAGGACGATGATTGTAACGAGTAGTATAAAGAAGAAGAGGAACGCTGCAATTATGTACGGCCACATGGCCGAAGAGTCGCGTGACGAGTCGCCGTCGCCCAACGATATGCCAAAGCCTCTGCTCACCACGCCTACTACTGTTTCAGTGCAGCCAGTGGCCCGGTAGTGTACACACGACGAAAGACTGGTCATTGGAGGCGCTATTTTTGCACAGAATCTATTGTCGCGACAGCGAAGCGTGTCAAGCGCTGCCGTGAATGTCACATTGAGCGGATGCGCCGAACACTCAAAGGCTATCATAGAGACAATGAATTCGGCGCCCGGTGCCAACGAGGGAAACGGCACCGTGAAATCGATGGTCTGCGTGTGTGGATCATCGACCTCTTCAACGAGCACCGTACTGTTGCTCGACGGATGGATGAGCACCAATATCGGCATCACTCCGTTGCCCTCGAAGCGCGAGCCGCACACCAGTTGCTCGTGTGCGACCGCGTGTCTCTGATAGTGGAACACCAATCGGCCGGATTCGCTCGGTGGCGCGTTTGTCGGATTCACGACAACCGCTTGATAGAGCACCTCGCCGCGATTCACGGCAGTCGCACACTGCGCCTCGACTGCCGTTACATTCGGGCACCGGAGATCGACAAACGTCTGCGAGTTGACGCAAAGCGGACTGAAGCAATACGGCTGTGCGCTGAGAATCAACTCTGACTCGGGAAGTGTGGTGGCGTGCGGGTGTGTTGTTGGTGGCGCCGGCGTTGGCGGACAGCCGGCACACGGTGGAAATCGTCTCGCAAGAGTCGCCTGACACGGGCGAATGTCGATCGTTTGGTTGCAGCGATTCCATTGCACGATGGTGTCGATGCATGCGCTATTGCTGAGTTCCGCCGTCACGTTGAAATGCGTTACGATGTCGTGCGCGCAAATGGTGAATTGGGCGTGCACACGAACAACATCTGTGCCAACGGGCAACGTCTTCCAGCCGAAGCCAACCGATGCAAGACTGTTGGCGTTTGTGACCACGGACGAGCCGGTGTCAAGCGGATAGGCGCCAACGTTGTCGATCGCAAACACCTCGGCGCACGAGTAGGGGCGCACGTCAGTGGTTGCTGAACCAACGCCGATGCTATTGAGACGCAAAACAACAGAGTCGGCGCCTAGTGGCACGGGCGCGGAGTTCGACACGGTCGCAAACACGTCGACAAACTGCCGTGTCATCAGATTGGCGCAGCGATTCGGCGTGCATTTCGAACGCAGCATCATCAGAGAGGCGCACGAGATGCAAGAGGTCGCCGACGACTGAAATGCCAGCGAAATTCTGCCGGTCGGCGTTGTCGGAGGAATGGCGCGGTCGCACGGTGGAATCAGCACCAGACCAAGATCAACATTACCCAAGTGGATATCACCAGGAAAGAAATTCGCTGTTCTCAACGTCGCCGCCTGAAACCAATTGTGTGGAATCAAGCCACTGGGCACCACCGACGGTTGGTGCCCGTAGGGAATTGTCGATGCCAACACCGATATGTAAAACGGATTGACGGGCAACGAGGTGAATGTATACACGCCGTTCGCGTCTGTGTTGGTTGACATGGTGTTCGATATGTTCAGCGCGTCATGCAGAATGAAGCGAATGTTTTTGGCGATCGGATCGACGGGCACACGGTTGATGCCGTCGCCCGTCAAATCGAAGAACGCCTGGCCGCTCGCATGACCAGCGACCGTCGGCAGAGTCGTCGCGGGCGGCGCCGGTGTTGGGCTCGATGTCGAAGCCGGCGTGGAAGGCCCAGTCGCCGCGCTTGTCGTCGAAGCCGAAGTCACGAGTGAGTCGCACAGCGTGGGACACTGCGCCGGAAACGCAATCGTCAGCGATGGCCCTGGCACTCGCGGACGAAGGAGAATGTTCCCAAGATCACCCGCTGGCGGAAGAAGTTGGATGGCGCACGGTGTTCCATTCGTTCCCCCCGACAGAGGATTTGTCGTGAGTGGCACGGTGCAGATGTCATAGGGGAGAACGTCGAGGGCAATATCGGTCGACGCAAGTGTAGTTGCATTGATGTTGAAGGTGATGGAAATTTCCACTTCCAGTGTCTCGTCGGGGTAGATCGGCATCAACGAGGTGAGAGTGAATTTCTGATTGTACGTTCCAAAGACTTCCGTCGACTCATCTTCGATAGCAAACAGTCCGGGATTGAGGCTGCGCGTCGATGGTATGTATTTCTTTGGAATCATGGTGATCGAATGGATGATGCCGGTCAGCGCCGGCACATTGTTGTTCACACGTACGAATAGATAGTAGGTGTACAACGGAACCTTCGTGTTCGGTCCCGACGACGGATTGGTAAGTCTCGCGAGCACGTTGACGACGTTGGTGCCCGGTTGACCGCACGTCCACGTGCAGTTACCGGCGAGCGCGGGCAACGTCGTCGCAGCGTTTGTCACAACGACGTCGCTGCTGGAGCAACTAGCAATGGTGGTCGGTGTGCACGTGTAGTACTCGAGGGCGTTGACGGTTTTCACCTCTGGATTGTTGCACGAGAGAAATACGCATCGACTGCCCGTCTGACCGAGCGGTTCACAGTCGAAGGAATCATGACAACACGGCAGCGTCGTCGAGATGTGCACATAGGAGGACTTTATGTCGCACAAACTGGTGGAGAAATCGCACGACGGCAGCAAACACGGCGAACTTGTGCTGCTGACGAGATTCTGACAATCGGAGAATTGCGTGCAACAACCGTTCGGTCGTTCGTCGACGACATTGCAAGTAAACGACGGCAGCAATGTGAGACCCATAACCGTGGTGGGCGAATCGTTGCAGCCGAGCACGTTTCTGCATACGTCACCGGTGGCGCAAGACACTGGCGCGCCCGCGTCGTTCTCGCAACACGTTGCGCCACCCGAACTGGCGAAGAACGTTGACGTGCAGCGCAAATTGAGACCGCAGACGTTGGTCGTACACACCGACTGGTCGTTGCAATCGTTGTTTGACGAGCAGACGCAATTGGCGTCGATGCCCGTCACGCACGTGCTGAGTCCAGGATGCGTGTCGTCGGGCACACACGAAGCGGCGAGACACGCAATTGTTGAATTGATGAGACAATCAAAAGAGGTTGCACAGCATGAGTCGAACTTCTTCGTTGCGATACACGAGCGCGCCACGCATGTGTGCAGATCGCACGATGTCACGCTCTGTGGGCAGTCAGAGTCAAAATTACAACACTGCGTCAACGACGGTCTGAAATTATTTGGATTCGGCGCGTCGCATTCGCCCAGTGTGAGACAGCCACCGTTGACAAGGCACGTCTTGGAGTCGCACACAGACGAAGGATCGCCCGGCAAGCAGCAAAGATTCTGCGGGTTTTCACACGCCAATTGCACGGTGCCCACGGATGAGTTTGCCGACGCAAGATTTGGCGTGCACGATGTCGATCCGACGTCGCACGTGAATGACACATCGAACGCCTGCCAGACTGTGTGAGTGGCCGTGAACTTACACGTCGTGCAGTTCGCATCGGAGATGCAGCCCGACGCCATGCAGATGGCGCGCGCGGACTCGAGGAAGAAAAAAAGAATCATGCAGGTGAGTTTGTGCCCGTTGATAGTTTTATGTTGTTCTCTTGAGTTATGTATGAAAACTTATAACAAAATTATCAATTCTGCTGTGTGCTGAGCGTGCTAGATTCAATACCGGCGTCTTGCGGTGCGCCAGCGCGCCCGCGTGGTTCGTCGTAAAGTTCAATGTTCGCGGCGGCCGCCGCTGCCACCGCCTCTGGCGCGTCCTTTGCAGCAACAGCAACGGCGCGCTGTTCCTCTCTGGCAGCAGCATCCTTTTTGTGTTTCTCGTCGCCAAACAGCCATTCATTAACAGCGGTTCTATGCTCGACGAGGAAATTGAACGCCAGAATTGGTCCCATCAGCAATCGATAGGCAATGTAGAAAACGCCAAGACCAACGGAAACGAGAAAGTATACTCTTGCGACACCTTCAACTAAATCGTAAATTATCGTTCCTATTTCATTCATTTCTTCTTCAGTTTGTTCTCGGAGAATTGCAAAAACAAAACACCACAGAGAATGGAAGACATTAAAAAAGACATCGAAGAAACGTGGCAGAAAGTTGGCGCGCTGATGCCGCACCTCTATCAGCGCGGAGAGAAACTCGATGCTCTTCACGTCTCAGTGGAGAAGTTGGTCGACGATACTCGTGTTCTTCGCGTCGGCGCCGAACGCGTCAACACTCCGACGATGCGGTGGCGCATCGGGTTGTTTCTCGTTGCCGCTTTGTGCCTCTCCGTGGTGTGGTACATTTCACAGCGGGAATTCACATCAGTGTTGAAAACAGAATGAGTGCGGTGGGATTTTCAGATAATGCAAAGTCAAACGACATGGCACTCGACGACGACGGCGAAGCGCCAGCGCTTGAATCAATTTCGACGGTTGCCAAAGTTTTCGGAGCACAAGGCAGTGTCTCTGCGTCTGGCGTTGTCGAGGAACTTTCTCCCGCCGAGTTGGCACTTGTGCAAGCAACGAGCACCAGCGGTGACATCGATCCGAACAAGGCGGGCAAGATGAAACTTATCGACCTCTACGATGCGCACGTGGCTCAGAATGGCATGCGCATTGCAAACGACGCGGCCGCGGATCGCACTCTATGGACAGCGTTGCAAATGGCGCAGTCGATCGGTGGCAATGCTGAACTCGCCGAGCAACTGCAAAGCGTGACAACGGCCGACGAGTTGAATCGCATCTTCTCTGAGCGGAACACGGCAGCAGGCAACATTCACGACCTAATGGAATTTCAGGAGAAGGCGGCCGCGGCCGCAGGCGGCACACTGGCGAACCCGCTCGACAACGCCAATGTGCGCACGATGGCGAACGCACTGCTCGAACAACTCACGGCGAGCGGCATGCTCGAAGAGTTGCCCGACCTTCGCCTCACGGCCAACACCAACGAGGCACGAGCGGCCAAGATTCGCGAACTCCACGAACAAGGCGTCGAGGTGATTATTGATCGGCCGTCGAAAGAGTTGCGCGCGGCGCTCGGCATGCCCGACGACAACTCGGCGTTCGAAGAACTCACGAAGAATTCCGCCAAGGCGATGGTGGCTGTGCACGGGGGCATGCTCACCGACAACACCTTGAATCCAGCGGACCCCGCGCACGCGAGCGCCCTCGCACACCAAATCGAGGGTGCGGCGCAGATGGAAAAGAAACGGCGCGACAATATCAACCCAATCTTGCGGTGCGATCGTTCGGCGTCGGCGGTCTCAGATCGCTTCTACTCGCTGTCGGCGCGCCTCTTCGCCAATGAGATGGATGCTATGAAACTACCGTGCCGTCGGCTCGACGTCGTTGCGCCAATCTCACCGGCTCTCTACGACCAGATTCTCGGCGAAACGCTGCACAAGTCGCTTCTTGCACTTCTCTACGCGCCGCGCCTCGAGACGGGCGTGCATCCGTCGAAGTGGATTCTCTATCTGCAAGGCGTCGCGCTTCCCAAGGTGATGCCGATCAGCGACGCGTACATGTTCTTCCTCGGCTTCATTGGAAATCTCGGCAAGACAGACATGCGACCAACAGAGGTGCAATTGCTGGCAATCGAGGCCGCTGAACACGAGGAACTGAAGAAAAAACTCGAGTCGCAGGGCTTGGGCGCGATGATCAACATCGCGCCGCTCGACGACGCCGATCGCAAGATGCACTCGAAGGAGCGCATATTTGCGCTGCGCGACGTCATGCGGCAGGAGGCGCTCAACGCGTTCCGCGTCAAGGTGGCTGGCGCACTCTCGCAGTGCAAATCCGCAAACGCAGATGCAACAGATGAGTTTCTTCGCACCGTGTACGCGGCGCAGCGTGTGCTGGCGATCGAGTCGCTGCACGCGCTCGAATTTTGCGCTCTTCAGTTCTACGAGGAGTTTGTGCCGCGGCAGTTTCGCCTCGAATTCATGACGTCGCTCGACGAGGCGTGCGAATACTGCACGCCGAACGAGGTGAAGGCGCAGATTCTCGAGCGTCGCACGTGGGTGCAGAAATTTCGGCGCTCGACGTTTCTCTTCTCGCGAGACGATTACGCGAAACACTTCCCGCTCGACCATCTCGCACCTCCGACACACGACGACGCGCGCGTCGATTTGGCGCGTTCGTGGTCGCCCTCCTATCTCGACATGTGGGAGTTTGTGCATTTCATTTCTCTCAACATCACACCGAAGCAGATGGACGACGTGCAAGAGAAGGCCGATCGCTGGATTGCGAAATACATTCAGAAAATGAACGCCAGCAATTGAAGAAAATAACGCTGGAGACGTTCTTTATTCAAAGTACAATTATTTTTTTTTCCATCGATAGAGCGGAATTTTTTCATGCTTGCACGTATTTCATTCAACTTCGCGGAACTTTGATATTCTTTTCCGGAGTTTGGCCAATTTATCCTCTGTGGCGTTGAACGTGTCAACCAGATCACCAAGATGTTCTTTCTCCAATTCCGATATCCTCAATTCACCAGTCGCCGCTTGGAGCGCCAGAAAGTAACGCCATATTTCCAGTCGCCGCTCGTGGCTCAAGATGCAATCGAAAATGATTTGTGCTGCAAGCATAAATGTCAGCGAGACGACGGCAAACGCATACAATACTAGAGCCTGATCGGATAACACAATTTTTACAGTGTTATACCAATGATTCGCATACGTCCATTCTCTAGCGCGATCGGCGTCCAATTTAAATTCGTTTGTTTTCTGGTGGCTGCAGTCGATTTCGAGAACCGCGACACTCATAGCGCAGAGGGTAAAGTAAATAATCATTCTTTACGCGGAGTGATGCATGCATGTGGGAGGTTTTTTTTTAATGTCAAGAGAATTTGAGAATCTGCCGGCTCTCCTCGCTGAAGGAACCAACACACGTTTTGAGGAACTCGAGGCCGACGGTAATGTCGCTCGGCGCGTAGGAACTTGTGTCACCGAGAAATTCCTCGTAGAGATGCGTTGGCATAAAAGAGCGACACATCACCGCGCCGATTCCGTTGATCTCAATACGCTGTGGCACTCGTTCGATGCGCGGCCCGCGCGCGTGCGAGTGTTTCGCGTTCTGCGGTTGCTGTTGCTGCGCAGCGACCGAGATAGTCGAGCCTTTCGCCAGCGTCTCGCGAAGCACCTCGCGCGCCTCTGCACCGAAGAAGCGCAAGAGATTCTCGTCGGGCAAATCGACAGAGAGAGTTTCGTCGCGCGGCACCACGACAATCCGATCGCGGGAGTTGCACTCGCTCCACACAGCGCCGCGTGGCGGAATCGACAATCCTGAGCGCATGCAGAAGAGAAGAGCGAGTGCGAACTTCTTGAACGCACACGGTTCCGCGCTTTTGTTGATGAAGGCGGGCGAACGAAAACAGAGCCGCCAGCGCGTGACGGCCAACTCGCAGAATTTAGCGATTTGCTCGCGGTCGTAGTCGACAATGCGCAGCAGACGCAGTTTCGTCTGCGGTGTGAAAAACGCGGCCAGACACTCGGTCCACACGGGCATCTCGAACGCGCGCTTCTTCGCGGCGTGATACTGTCCCAACGAGTGCACCATTTCACCAGAGACACGGAATATCTGCTCCTCGTTGAGCAAGCGCCGCACGTCGCCGTCGAAGAGCAAATGATTTATGACGTCGTCGGCGATCGACCGTAAATAGCGCTCGGCCTCCTCGATGATCTGCGTTTTGCGGAACTCGAAATAGTTGTTCTCGTTGAGACGCGCGCGCTTCTGTTTCGACAATCGAGGCGCTGCTGCTGCTGCTACCGCCTTGGTACCG
>Ga0315284_10003991_pt1 | contig 20956 bp, 18 predicted proteins | sample YL17G09_16_MG_FD_203696 | JGI IMG/M metagenome (GOLD analysis project Ga0315284, IMG submission 203696) | Sediment microbial communities from Yellowstone Lake, YNP, Wyoming, USA - YL17G09_16 | ecosystem: Environmental > Aquatic > Freshwater > Lake > Sediment | place: USA: Wyoming | collected...
GCAGAACGAGCTCCTGCTGGTCACGCGCGGCGACGCCGTGCCTTCCCCCGACGCGCCGGTCGCCGCCAGTCACGTGCTCGGACGCGTCATCCGGATCGAGCGCGGCGGCCGCGGCATCAACCTGGAGTCCCCGGCCCGGGAAGCGCTGGGCTGGCTGCTGGCGCACCTCTCGGCTGTCAGCCGCTGGACCTACCCCCCGGCCCGGCGCCTGGTCCGCCTGTTGCGCCTCATGACCGGGACCTTCACTAATGCCCCCTGACACCTGGAACGTGAGGGCTGGGACCTGAGACCTGAGACCTGGGACCTGGAACCTGACAAGAGTCCAATGTTTGACTCCCTACAGCCTACAGCCTACAGCCTACAGCCTGCGGCCTGTCCCGAGGATCGCCTCCTGCTGCTGCTCTGCCGCGGCCAGGTAAGCGCCGATCAGGAAGCGGAAGCCCGCGAGCTGCTCCTGCAGCCTGCAGCCTGCAGCCTGCAGCCTGTAGTTTCCAGCCTACAGCCTACAGCCTACAGCCTACAGCCTGACTTCTGGTCCCGCATCTTCGACCGCGCCGCCGAGCAGGAAGTGCTCCCGCTCGTCTACCGGAATCTTCGACTGCTGGGTTTCGCCGGCGTTCCGGAAACGGCCAGAAGCAAGTTTGCCGCCGCCTTTCGCTCGAACGCACTCCGCAACGTCCTGGCAGCCCGGGAGCTTTCTCGCCTGCTGGCGCTGCTGGCCGATGCCGGCATCCCGGTAATCCCACTGAAAGGCCTCGCGCTCGCCCAGCGCCTGTATGGCGACATCGCTCTCCGGTCGTCCGGCGACATCGATCTTCTTGTACCGCCCCGCCATGCGGTCGCGGCCGCTCGTGTTCTCACGGCGAATGGATATGAGGGTTCCTTCCCGCTGGATTTCTTTGCCCGCCATCTTGTGCCGGCCGGCATCGAGTATTGCCTTTTCAAGCAAGGGGCGCCCGGCTGCATGGTCGAGCTGCATTGGCGGCTTCTGCGCGGCGGCGCCAGCGACCGCAGCGCCACCGACGACCTGTGGAGGGAGGCCCGGCCATGCACCATCCTCGGTGCGCCCGCTTACAGCCTGACCCCCGACTGGGAGCTGCTGTCCCTCTCGCTCCACGCGGCTAACCACGGCTGGCAAGGGTTGAAATGGCTCGTTGATATTGACCAGATATGCTCGGCTCAAGCGATTGACTGCGACGCGGCGAAGGCGAAGGCCGACGGCCTGGGCCTTACGCCGGTCGTCGAGCATACACTCGGCGCTTGCCACCAGGTGTTTGGCACAGCCGTCCGCAAGCCGTTTGCGGCACGCCCGCTTCCAGCGGGCATCCGCCTGTTCCCGGCTCCGGCCTCGGCGTTTTCGAGGTTGAGAGGCCCCATGGTCCACTACCGCCTGCTGCGCGGCGTGCGGCAAAAACTCCGCTGCCTGGCTGAACTCTGTTTCGTGCCGACCTTGGCCGAGCAGCACCTGATTCCCTTGCCGCCCTCTTTCAGCTTTCTTTACTACCTGGTCCGCCCGCTTCGCCTAAGCTGCAAGTGGGCCTGGCGTTTGCTGCAGGCGATGCTCTCGTGCAACCGGCGTGTTGAACTTCGCCTGGAGCCGAAGTGCGTCCGGCCTGCGGCGCTGGAACTGGGAGTGCAGTGAAGTTGTTCTCAATTCCGCATTCCGCACTCCGCATTCCGCACTCGGTATGTTCCGCACTCGGTATGTTCCGAAATCCGAAATCCCAAATGGGGGGGACCGCAATCGCAAATGGGCGGCTAACTGCGCGGAGCCCAAGGAGGCTGTTGAGCGTACCATACCGGATCGCCTGTGCTCTTGGAGTGGACCCGCTGAGGATGATCCGGGGCCTCGCGGACGTTCCGCGTTTCGTTCGGACGGCTGTTCACTACCGACGGGCACGGCGGGAGACGAGTGCTTTTGGGCTCGCTCTGACTAGCCTATACCCCTGTTTCGGCGACTGGAGAGAGACTGCGGCAAGCGTCGGAGGACACTATTTTTACCAAGACCTCTGGGCCGCGCAGAAGATTTGCTGCGTCCGACCAACGATCCACTTGGATATCGGCTCCCGGATTGATGGCTTTGTGGCGCATCTGCTTTGCTTCATGCCAGTCACAGTGGTCGACATCCGCCCCTTGCCGCTAACAGTTGAGGGCCTAACGTTTATTGAGGAGGATGCCACCAGCCTTAAGCAATTTGCGGATTCAAGCCTTGAGAGCATCTCCAGCTTGCACGCGGTCGAGCACTTCGGGCTAGGAAGGTATGGTGACCCCGTGAACCCCGACGCGCCCTTCGAAGTGATGGACTCCTTGGCCAGGGTTCTACGTCCGGGTGGGCGGCTTTACTTCTCCGTGCCAATTGGCCGCCAGCGGCTCGAGTTCAATGCGCACCGGGTTTTTTCACCTTCGACGATCCTCAAGGCGTTCTCAAGCCTGGGTCTGGTGTCTTTCTCGGCTGTGACCGACCGGGGCGAGTACTTGACAGATGCAGAGCCCGACACCTTCGCTGACGCGTGGTATGCGTGCGGGCTGTTCGAATTCACAAAATGCCTGGGGTAGGCGGAATCGGTGAACTTCGCGGTCTTTCGACCTTGAGAGGTGGCCCTCCGATTCAGGGCGGCGCAGCAGTCGCCCGGGGGGCGCGTTCCTGTAGAGATGGGTGTTCTCGAATTAGCGCCGGCGCTGCGGAAGCGGCTGCAACCCGACGCGGCCGTCTCAACTCGCCTGAGACGTGTCTGCGGTGAGACCCTGGTCGTGGGTTGCGGCCAGGCGCTCGCTGTGGCCGGCGCTGTCGCGGGTGTGCGCCTGCTAACCGGGGCGTTGTCCCCTGTCGTATATGGGGAACTCGCGCTGGCCAACACGGTCGCCGCCTTGATCAGCATCGTTGCCACTGGCGGCATTGGCAATGCCGCCGGCCGATTCTTCGCACCCGCACGGGACGAGGGCGAGGTCCGTGCGTATTTGCGAAGCACGGCCTATCTCTATGCGCTGACCCACTTGGCAGTTTGTGTGATCGCGGTTCCCTTGGTCGCATACTTGGCGGTGAGGGGCCCGGAGAAATGGGCGAACTTGGCTGGGGTCGCGCTTCTGCTTGCGGCGCTCTGGGGCGCTGGCGGGATCCTCGACGCGATCCAAAACGCGGCCCGGCAGAGGAGCGTGGTCGCGCTCCATCAAGCAGCGGGTCAATGGCTCCGGTTCTTGGGAGCCGTATTTCTGGTGCGCTGGCTGGGAGCAAAGAGCACGAACGCGTTATACGGGTATACGGCGGCAGCGGGGCTCGTGCTTGCTTCGCAGTTCCTGTTTTACAGGATTCGGATCTGGCCGCTGGCCGTGCGCGAGACGAGTGCTCAGAACGAGGACCCGAGGCAGATGGCCTCGGAAATGTGGGCTTTCGGGTGGCCGTTCGCTGCTTGGGGAGCTCTTGGATGGCTCCAGCAGGCGTCGGACCGATGGATACTGGCGGCTGTTGTGGACGTCAGGGAGGTCGGACTCTATCAAGCGCTCAACCAGGTAGGGTATTACCCGCTCACGCTGCTGGCCGGGCTCATAGCACAGGTAATGGCTCCGATCCTCTTTGCGCTGGCGGGAGATGGGACCGATCCCGTTCGGGCAGGGCGGGCCAGAAGGGCAGTGAACGCCCTCGCTGCGCTGACGTTCGCGGTCACGCTCGCAGCGACGGCGTTGTGCACCATCGTGCACGGGCGGGTGTTCTCCCTGGTTGTTGCGGCAGAGTACCGGACTGTGTCCGGATTATTACCGCTCGTGGTCCTCGGCAGCGGTCTGTTCGCAACCGGCCAGATGCTAGCCTATCATTCGCTGGTGCAGATCAACAGCAGGGCACTGCTGGCGCCGAAGATCGGTTCAGGTGTGTTGGCGGTCGCACTCAATTACCTCGGTGCTCGGAGCTTGGGTCTGATGGGCGTAGTCTGTGCGGGTGTCGCATCGTCAGCGTTCTACGCGCTGTGGGTGTACATTCTGAGCCGTAGCCAGGACCAACGACACTGGGCCAGAGCCGGTCTGTCGACCGGCGGAGCGGCGGCGACGACGGAACGGCCAGGGCTCGGCGCCGTTCAGTAAGCCCACTGCGACAGCGACTCGGATTGTTCACCTTTGGGAGGTAGGGTGCGGCTCATTGGCGATTTCAAGAGCGCAGTCAAACGGAGCCATCGACTCTACCCGCTTGCGCACAAGCTGCGGCGGTGGCAGCAGGACCGGCAAATCCAGCGAGAGCAGCGCGAGTGTGAAGCCAAGGCCCGGGAGCTTGGCATGCCCCCGGGGGAGGAGCCGGCGGAGCAAGTCTTTGGCCGGCTGACAAGCAGGTTGGCTGCGCGAGGGATTAGCTGGCCCCCGAGGCCCACCGCCCGGCCCCTGCACATTCTCTACGCAAGCACTCTCACGGAATGGGAACCGTATAACATTCCCGACCAGCTTGCGACAATCGGCCAGGTGACGCTCTTCCCCCTAAACGACCATGGAATCCCTCTGGACAGGGGCTACGAGTGCGCGCGCCAGTTGGTTGATCGGGAGCTACCCCGCTTTGTCCGCCGGCTTCATGAGAAATGCCCGGTGGACATGCTCTTGTCGTACCTGTCAGGCTCGCTTGTCTCGTCGCACACGCTCGACGAAATTTGCAGCCTGGGGATTCCCACGTTTGGCTTTCACCTCGATGACCGGTTCTCATTCTACGGCGGGACGTCCGGTGACCAGTGGAGGGGTCCCGCTGCCGTGTGCCGCTCGTACGATCTGAACCTGACAAACGCGCCCCGATCTCTCATTAAGTACCGCGTCAACGGAGCGAACGTTTTGTTCTGGCCTCAGGGCGCCAATCCGGATTTCTTCCAGCCCCTCGACGTGCCGCTCAAGTACGGTGTCACCTTCTGCGGCCAGCGCTACGGCGTGCGGCGAGTGCTCGTGGAATACCTCAGGAAGAACGGCGTGGACGTCCAGTGCTTTGGCAGCGCATGGGAGAACGGCTACCAGACAGCGGAGGAGCTGGTGCGCATCGTAAATCAAAGCCGGATTTGCCTTGGCGTCGGCTACGTTATGCACAGTTCGGACCAATGCCTGAAAGGCCGGGACTTCGAGATTCCCTCATGCGGCGCGGTCTACCTCACTAGCTGGAATGAAGACTTAAGGAGGGTCTACCGGCTCGGCGAGGAGATTGAGACTTATGGGTCGTTTGATGATTGCCTTCAGAAGATCACGCGCCTTCTGGCATCGCCCGGCCAGTGTCACCAGTTGCGGCAGCGCGCACGCGCGGCAGTCGTAAGGCGCCACACGTGGGCTGAGAGAGTCCGTGAGCTGCTGGAGTGTCGAGGCCTGCCGGGACCATGAGGTAGCTTAACCGGAACCGAGCGAGTCGTGGAGCCGAAGCGAAGGGGAGAGTCCGCGTTGGGGATGGCAAGGGGCCGTGGCAGGTCAACATCGGGATAGAGAGTATCGCGCTGCACTATACGGCCGTTACGCGTCGGTACAAGATCGCGCCTGGCTGACTCCGGACCGCCGGTGTGACGACCCCTGGGCGCGTGCGGCCTTGTACCGACTGCGAGACTGGCTACCGCCTGAGAGCGGGGCCAGGATTCTGGACGTGGGTTGCGGCGCGGGCCACTTACTGGAGGCCCTACGGTCCGTCGGGTATCAGGATGTGCGAGGCGTAGACATTAGCCCGGAGGCAGTGGCTATCGCGCAAAGCAAAGGTTTGAGCGTGGTGGAGGCGGACCTGCGGAACTACCTCCAGGAGGGGCACGAAAGATTCGGCCTTATCTGCGCATTCGACGTCATTGAGCACTTCGATAAGCAGGAGGTTCTTCAACTCCTCAAACTGGTCTGGGACCGTCTGCAACCGGGCGGCGTTCTCATTCTTCAAACCCCGAATGCGATGTCGCCGTGGGCGGCGCACTATCGATACGGAGACCTGACCCATGAGCTGATTCTCAGCCCCGAATGCCTGACATCCACGTTGAAACTCTGCGGCTTTCGGGATATCGAGGTGCGGGAGGTCACGCCTTACGTCCACGGGATCAAAAGTGCGGTGCGTTGGGGCATCTGGAAGCTGATCTGGGCAGGCTGTGCCACTTGGAATCTCGCAGAGACCGGATCTCTGTGCAGCGGAATCTACAGCCGCAACATGATGGTCCGCGCTGTGAAGGACGAAAGGGTCCGATGGTAATCGTCTACTGTGGCGAGTTGTGGTGCGGCGGCACCTGTCGAATGCGGCTAGAAGCCTTGGAGAGGCTGGGGCACACGGTTATCGGCGTTGATAGCGCTTACCGCCCGACAGGCCCGGTAGGATTCGCCGTTCGCGCGTTGCGCAAGCTCGGTTACGCGGCGGATCCCGTGTGCGTCAACGAGGCTCTGTTCGCAGCAGCGGCTCGCCACCAGCCCGAGGTGGTCTGGATCGATAAGGGGCTAACCATTCGACCCAGCACTCTCACGCGTGTCCGAGAGCAACGCCCGGGGGTCCGGTTGGTTCATTACAGCCCTGACGACATGGGCGGACGGCACAACCAGTCGTGGCAGTACCTCAAGTCCGTGCCCCTATATGACCTCCACGTCACCACCAAATCGTTTAACGTCCCGGAGTTGTACGCCAAAGGCGCAAGGGCTGTGCTGATGCTGAACAACGCGTATTGCCCGCATATCCATCGGCCCATGCACATCACCCCAACCGATCGGACGCAACTGGGCGGACCCGTGGGGTTCATCGGAGCCTTCGAAGGGGAACGCTCGGAGGCCATTTGGTTCTTGACTCAACACGGCGTTCAGGTTCGGGTATGGGGTGATGGGTGGGCGCGATGGGCTGCGAGGCACCAGCACCCGAACATCAGAGTTGAGAACCGCCCCCTGTGGGGAGATGACTACGCTAGGGCAATCTGCTCCTTCGACATCAACTTGGGGTTTTTGCGGAAACTAAACCGGGATCTTCAGACAACGCGATCGGTGGAGATTCCTGCGTGCGGCGGCTTCCTTTTGGCGGAGAGGACGGGCGAGCATCAGTCTTTATTTCGTGAGGGAATTGAAGCAGAGTTCTTTGCCAGTCACGGAGAGCTACTGGAGAAGTGGAGGTTTTATCTTGGGCATCCCGACGAGCGCGTTAAGATAGCGGCGAGCGGGCGAAAAAGATGTCTCTCCTCCGACTATTCATATCGCAGACACGCGGCGTTGGCGCTTCGGCATCTCGAGGAGCTGCGCACCAATGGCGCTCTTACCAAGATCACAGCACCTGCTGGACCCAAAACGGTTGTGCGTCAGTAGACACACATTCTCGTCTACTGGATAAGGGGCGGGTTTCGCAGCCATGTCGGGCATTTGCGTTGCCTGTGATCTCTTGCTGCCCGCCCACGCTGGCCTTATCCTGTCAGCTCTTATATACCTTGCCTGGAGCCTTGGGCTTGCGAGGCGAGAAGGCACGTCCGCTTTGCTCGGTTTAAATCCTGCGTCTGCTACCAGCTCTGGCAGGCTTTAACGCTAGGCGCCGCACCGCTGTACATTGGCTTGACCTTCTGGTCTGATGCGTTTGTCCCGCTTGGTGACTCGCGGGTCTCCCTGGAATGGGTGGCCTATGGGCACGCCATCCTGGCTGTGGGTTCCTGTGCGTTCTACGCGGGGATGAAGCGATTCCAACCTTGCGAGCTTCCCGATCGCGAGGCGGTCCTCCGCGCACCTTTCTCTCTACGACGAGGGTAAGGAAGCCGAGTTTTTCAGTTCCACGGAGGAGCTCGTGGAGAAAGGCGCCTTTTACCTGGCTCACCCGAGCCTCCGGCACAGAGTTGTGCGTCTCGGACACTTGCGATGCACACGATCCGGCTACGACTACGACACTCGCATTCGCCAGGTACTCGACCAACTCCCACAATCTTAGCACCCACGGGCCCGGACACCCACGATGAGAACAAGCACCCTGCCGCGCAGCCTCCGGACCACTCCAGGTAGGCCGAATCCGCCGGCCTCCGTCAGGCGTCAGGCCATCCTCTTACTGTGCGCGCTCCTCCTCGGCGGGGCTACCGCGGCACTCTTGTTGTCCAGCGAGGCGCCCTTAGGCCGCTCTCTCATCTTTTCAGCCCTGCAGGCGACGGCCGTCCTGGTTTGTTTCCGCTGGTGGTCCACCCCAGTATACGACACATTTTACAACTGTATCTCGCCCCTGGCCCTCTTTGAAAGTCTCAGTTTCGTTTATATAGGGCCGGGAAATATTTTCGCGTTTCTGCACCACAACTCCATGTATAACCACAATGTTGGCGCCGACGAGTATTATATCTACGTTATGTTTCCCATCATCATTGGGCTCCTTTTCTTCGACATGACTTACAGAATGACCTCGGCCGCACTGAGAGAGGAGCCCGCGAGGCATCCCGTAAATTCGCCGACGGGCTACCGCTTTAACCGCGCGGTCATGATCCAGGCCGCTGGACTATTTATCCTCTGTAATGCTGTTTTGTTCTATGTGTCCTCGAAGTACGTGCTCTACTTGAACGTCCAGGTGCGCACGTCGAGTGAGTTCGATAACATCTTAGGTCTGTCGAGTAGGGCGTTTCTTGTGCTTGCTGTCGGCTGTTGGGTAATTCTGATTAGGGGCACGAGAAACATAGTCGGCCGCCTGGCGGTGGGAGGGCTTATTCTCCCGATACTGCCCTATCTTGCTGTTTATGTATCTCGGATCCTCGGCGTTACAGTGGTCATCGCCGCCTTTGTGGCGTACGGTTTCTCAAGGCGGAGGGGTGCTTCCCTATGGATGGCGGCGGCGGCTGTCGGGGCGGTGATCTGTGCATACCTGGTGTTGACGGCGGTAAAAGTGTCATTCAATTATGACTATGGTGTATATGTTAGCACGAGTTCGGAGAGGAGTGCGCGCCAGCGGGCAAGTGCGATGTTGGCCTCCGGGGTGATGGGCGACTGGGGGAAGATTGAAAAGACCGTGCTTACGGATATCGGATACCGGGTCGCCGCATTGGACTTTCCTGCGGCGATCGAGAGGGCGTACTCCGAGCGGGGCGTTCCTTTCATGCACGGCTACCAGAGCTGGGTAGCGTTGCAGATGAGTATTCCGCGGCTATTTTGGCCGTCGAAGCATGTGGAGGACCCGGAAGACGTCATCGTGAGACACTTTGGACTTCCAGCATTTGATCAGCTGTCAACCCCATTTGCGGCGGGCTACGCGGACGGGGGGTGGGCCGGTGTTTGGGTCGGACTTGTGGCCCTCGGTGTTGGCAGTTGTATTGCTCAACGTGTGATTTGGCGGTCGAGGTCGGGTGTCTTTATTTACCTGGGCGGTCTAGCAGACCTTTGCTACGTTGAGAGCTATGTCGTTACTTACCTGCTTTTTTGGGTGCGCGTTTGCTTGCTCGTTGCCGTGGCGTGCGCGGCTATCCGGCTGTTGTCTGGGATGCAGGGGCCTGGAGCGTGGGTGCGGCGGGCGGGCAAGCGTGGGCATCTGGCTGACGGTGTGATGGGTCACTGTGACCGCTGGAGTGCCGCTCGAAGAGCCGGGTGAGAGGACACGGCGCCCGTGGCGGCCCGGGCGGTGCTGCCCCCGGCCCTGCCCTTACAAACTGAGATCTCGGCACGTTTGATGTTTAGTGTGCTCATTGGCGCGAGAGACCGCAAGGGGGTCCCTGACGGCAAGCTGTGGCTTCCGTGCATGGACGACAGTGCGCGCCGTGCTGCGGTGGGACCGCTAAGAGTCGTCCAATTTGAACGGCTGCCAGCGCCCGGAGCCCACAGCATCGAGAGACTTTTCCGGAGGATCCGCGCATTACTGCCCGGGCAATTCGAAGTGGAGGTGGTCCGCTGCCCAACGCCCTGGCACGGCAGGGCTTGGCTAATGCAGGGCCTCGTCACCGCCGCTCGAAGACGAGGTGAGGTCAATCACATCCTAGGCGACGTCCACTATGTGGCGGCGGCCTTGCCGGCAAAACGCACCATCCTGACGGTACACGACCTCCGTCGGCTCGACGACTTGAAAGGGCTCAGGAAGCAGCTTTATCGGTGGGTTTACTTCAGCCTACCCTTACGCAAATGTCGGGTTGTAACGGTTATCTCAGAACAGACCCGGGCTCGCCTGCTCCACGAATTCCCATGGGCGGAACCCAAGATCCGCGTGATTCCTGATTGCGTTCCTGACGGTTTTGAGCCGCGACCCAAACCGTTTGACGCGGCCTTTCCTTGCATCCTTCAGGTGGGAACGAAGCTGAACAAGAATCTAGAGCGGGTCATCCAAGCGCTAGAAGGTCAGAACTGCTTGCTCCGTATTGTGGGACCGCTGAATGCGGAGCAGAGCAGATTGCTTGGACGCCACAGAATTGCCCATCGGAACGACGCGGACATCTCCGACGACGAAATGGTGCGCGCGTACGAAGAGAGCGATCTAGTAGTATTCGCTTCGCTCGCAGAGGGATTCGGGCTGCCGATTCTAGAGGCTCAGGCTCTGGGTCGGCCCGTGGTGACGAGCCGCTTTCCCCCGATGTGCGATGTGGCGGGCGAGGGCGCCTGCCTTGTTGATCCGTTCGACGTAAATTCCATTCGGTCGGGAATATCCCGGGTAATCGAGGACCGAGTGTATCGGGAGCGACTGGTTGCAAAGGGTTTCGAAAATTGTCAGCGCTACGACGCTCGCCCTATCGCCACCGCCTATGCCGCGCTATATCGCGAGGTCGCCCAGCGGGGCTGACGCCTCTGGCACCCCAACTCAGTGTTTGTCATAACTCGGCGGAGAAGCTATCAGGAAGCGGCTCGGCTACCGGCACCGGTCGGTGTCCCAGCTTCCCCGGGGGGCTGCCCTCCAGTCCTTGAATCTGCTCAGGTCGTTGCTGGTCGCCCAGCGCCCTGATTGGAATTGCAAATGAACATCCTTCTCAGCGGCGTCAACCTGCACCCGATCAGCGGCGGCACCTTTGCCACGGTCTGTTCGTTTCGCGAGACGTTCGTGCGGGCGGGGCACACCGTCAACGTGCTCAACTTTACAAAGTACGGCGCGGCGGACGACGGCCGTGGCTTTCTCGACATCGCCACTTCCCGTTGGCCGATTGCCAACTGGTATCACTGCTGTGCCACGGCGTACAGCGAGCGGATACGGGCGATGGTGGAGGCGGCCAATCTCGTCTTTATCCACGGGATCTATGTCCACCCGCTGCTGGTCGTCTCGCAGCACGCGCGGGATCGCGGGGTGCCGTATGTTACCGTCCCGCACGGCTCGTTGGACCCTCATTCGCTGGTGACGCATCGATGGAGGAAGAGATTCTGGCTCGCTCTCTACCACGACATGCTCGTCATGCAATCGGCCGCCGTCCTGTATGCCACTCCTACCGAGATGGAGCGCTCTTGGGCCCGTGGCCTGGAGCGCCACGCCGTGGTGGTGCCCTGGGGAATCGAGACTCATGGGGACTACGAAAAAGAGGCGTTCGCAGCCCGCATACGAACACGCCATGGTTTGCGAAGCGGGCAGCGGATCGCCTTCTTCTGTGCCAGGATGGCGGCGGTCAAGCGCCCAGTCGAAACCATGACCGCGTTTCTCCGTGAAGCGCCCGAGGGTTGGGTGATGATCTGCGCCGGTCCCGCCTCCCACGACTTCCCGGTGGAGAAGGTGGCGGCCCTTTGTGAAAAGTCACAAGGCCGCTGCATCTATACCGGACCGGTGTTCGGCGCCGACGTGCTTGAGTATTACAAGGCGGCCGACCTGTTCTTGCTGTTGTCCCATTCCGAGAATTTTTCGCACAGCGTGGCCACTGCCCAGGCTTGTGCCGTGCCGGTGGTCGTCTCGCCGGGCGTTGGGCTTGCCTGCTACGTGAAGGATTGCGGCGGCGGCTTTGTGGCGCCGGGCGAGTCCTTCGAAGATATCTGCACTGCCTTACGGGCCGCTTTTCAGGCCGACCCCGCGCAGTTGGCCGATCAGGGCCGGGCGGGAAGGAGATGGGCCGAGCGCGAGCTGTCCCAGGCTGTTTTCTCCAAGCGGCTTGGCGCGGTGTGCCATTCCTTCGCCGCCAAAACGAAGAGCGAGTGCGCTTGACCTCGGCAAAGCGCCCCGACGCCCGTTGAGACACAATTTGCGCCGCCCAGAGGGTCTTGGGTTTCCAGCCGGCGGTGCCCCTCCAGACTGGATTGACCGAGTACCTGGCTTGGGCGCGAGAGGAACTGACGCGATGCGCAATAGAACGATAATCGTCCTCGGCGGCGCCGGGATGCTGGGCCACAAGGTGTTTCAAACACTGCGGGGCATGTTCCCGGGCACGCTGGCTACCGTCCGGGAGTGCGTCAAGAGCCCTGCGTTCGACAGGGTCACTCTGTTGCAGGGAGACGATGTTATACAGGGCGTCGACGCTCTGCAATTCGATCAGCTTGCGGCAACCCTACGGAGTCTCCGGCCGGACTTCATTGTGAATTGCATCGGTATCATCAAACAGCGGCCTGAGGCAACCTCCCGGATCCCCGTCATTACGATTAACTCGCTGTTGCCGCATCGCCTGGCGGAGGCAGCCGCCGGGTGGGGTGGACGCGTGATTCACTTCAGCACCGACTGTGTTTTTAGCGGGAGACGGGGCGGCTACACCGAAGAAGACCTCTCCGACGCCGAAGATCTTTACGGGAAGACGAAGTTCCTCGGCGAAGTGACGGCGGCCAACGCCCTTACCTTGCGGAAGTCCATGATTGGCCGGGAACTCACCGAACACCAGTCTCTGCTGGACTGGCTTCTCGCCCAGAATCACGGAACGGTTCGCGGGTACCGGCGGGTCATCTACTCCGGAGTGACCACCAACTACCTCGCCGAGCTGGTCGCCTCGATCATCCAGGAGCACCCTGGATTGAATGGGCTGTACCAGGTGGCCAGCGAACCGATATCCAAGTACGACCTCCTCTGTCTTCTCCGCGAGGCCTACCGTCTGGATGTCCGGATCGAACCTGACGACCTGGAGGTGTCGGACCGGAGCATGAGGTGCGACAGACTGCGCGCGGCGATCGCTTACAAATGTCCGCCTTGGCCGGTTCTGGCGCGCCAATTGGCGGAAGACAAGACGCCTTATGACGTGTGGCTTGGCCGGGAGTGAAGATTCACCGCAGAGGCAAAGGTGGCAGTAGGTAGTAGGCAGTAGGCAGAAGGCAGTAGGCGGAAGGCAGTAGGCAGGAGGCAGGGTATGGGAAAGATTCTTGAAGGGAAGCGGATTCTCATCACCGGAGGGACGGGGTCCCTGGGGCAAGTGCTCACCCGTCGCATTTTGAGTGGGGAGGCCGGTCACCCCGCGAAGGTCATCATCTTTTCGCGCGATGAAGCCAAGCAGCACTTCATGCGCGTGGAGTACGAGAACAGGGTAGCGGCCACGGATGAGATCATCTATCGGAATTTCCAGCGCCTGCTGGAGTTCCGCATTGGCGACGTTCGCGATTTCGGAAGCGTCGCCAGTGTGCTGCGCGACGCCGACATCGTGGTGAACGCCGCGGCGATGAAACAGGTGCCGACGTGCGAGTACTTCCCCCACGAGGCCGTCCGAACCAACATCGGCGGCGCGGAGAATATCGTCCGCGCGATTCAACAACACACCCTGCCAGTGGAAACCGTGGTCGGCGTCTCCACAGACAAAGCATGCAAGCCGGTGAACGTCATGGGCATAACTAAGGCGTTGCAGGAGAGGGTGTTTATCCAGGGGAACATGAGATGCCCTGGCACCCGCTTCGTGTGTACGCGCTACGGGAACGTGCTGGCGTCGAGAGGCTCGGTGATTCCGCTGTTCCACGAACAGATCCGGAGCGGCGGTCCGGTGACGATCACAACTCCGGATATGACGCGGTTCCTGCTAGCTCTCGACGACGCGGTTGACATTACCCTCGCCGCAATTGGCGAAGCCCGGCGCGGGGAGACGCTCGTGCCGCAGGCGCGCTCGGCGCGAATTGCCGATGTCGCCACAGCGCTCATCGGGGACCGGCCCGTTCGCCAGGTGACGACCGGCATCCGCCCCGGCGAAAAAATTCACGAGGTCATGGTGAGCGAGGAAGAGGCTTACCGGACGGTCAAGCGGGGCCGTTGGTACGTGATCCGGCCGATGCTGCCCGAGGTGGCGAACGGAGATGGGGTAACAGGCGACGCCGCGGGCTGTCTGGACGGCGCCTACAGCAGCAAGGACAGCGTGATGAGCATGGAGGAGACCACCGCCATGCTGCGGGCACGGCGTCTGATGTTGGAAGATAACGTCGAGGCCCGGGAGGAACTCCTGCGATGAAGATCATGACCATCCTCGGCACCCGGCCGGAGATCATCCGGTTGAGTCGAGTCATCCACCTTTTGGACCAGTTCTGCCAGCACACTCTGGTTCACACCGGCCAGAACTACGACTACGAACTGAACGAGATCTTCTTCGACGAACTGGAGATCCGAAAGCCAGACGAGTTCCTGGCGGCCGCCGGCAAGACTGCCGCCGAGACGATAGGTTTGGTGATTGCCAGATCCGACGAGGTGATGGCAAAGGTAGAGCCCGATGCGATCCTGATGCTCGGAGATACAAATAGTTGCCTAGCGGCAATCTCCGCAAAGCGCCGCAAGATTCCAATTTTCCACATGGAGGCGGGCAACCGGTGTTTTGACGAGCGGGTGCCGGAAGAAATCAACCGCCGAATTGTGGATCACATCAGCGACATGAACCTCTGCTACAGTTCAGTAGCCCGCGAGTGTCTGATTCGTGAGGGCTTACGGTCGGATAGAATTATCAAGACGGGAAGCCCGATGTACGAAGTTCTGCACTATTACATGCCCAAGATACAAAAGTCGGATGTCCTCGCGCGCATGGCGTTGAGTCCGCGTGAATACTTTGTGGTGAGTTCACACCGAGAGGAAAATGTCGATTCGCCGTGTCGATTCGCGAAGCTTATTGGGATACTGAACTTGCTGGCGGAGCGTTATTCACTCCCCGTACTTGTTTCAGTTCATCCGAGGACCAGAAAGCGGATTGACGAGCTTGGAACGCCGCTGCACGCTTCGGTGGTGCCTTCAAAACCGCTGGGCCTCGCCGACTACGTGCACTTGATGATGAATGCCAGAGCGACCCTTTCCGACAGCGGAACGATTACCGAAGAGTCGTCTATTCTGAATTTCCCGGCGCTCAACATTCGCGAGGCCCACGAAAGGCCGGAGGGCATGGAGGAGGCCGCTGTCATAATGACTGGACTAGAATGGACCCGGATTCAAGAAGGGCTGCAAATCCTCACCTCTCAACCACGAGGTACTGATCGTCGTTTGCGCTTGGTAGCCGACTACGATGTCCCAAACTTCTCAGAAAAGGTAGTTCGGATCATCCTCAGTTATACCGACTATGTCAGGCGGGTGGTTTGGCAGGGCGAAACTAGCACCTAACACAGATCCTCTTTCGCCCACAATGAATCGAGCTGAAGCGCGCGGGACTTTCGTTTCTGGAGCCGTTCGGATGTTTCGACTTCCTTCGCCTGGAACAGAGCGCGTTCTGCCTGCTGTCAGGCAGCGGAACGGTGCAGGAAGAGGCCTGCATTTTTGGCGTGCCCAATGTGACGATTCGCGACGTTACCGAACGGCCTGAGACGCTCGACGGCGGCTCCAACGTTCTTTGCGGAGCCATGCCGGAAGACGTTCTGCGAGCTGTCCGAATCGTCACGGCGCAGAGCGGCCGATGGAAACCGCCGGGGGAGTATCTAGCTCCGGCCGTGGCTGAGACGGTGTGCCGCATCGTCCTGGGGTACCGGATGGCGGATGCGGCGGAGATGCAATGGGCACAGAAAATGCGCAGGTTATGAATGTACTAATCGTAACCCACTACTATCCGCCTGAGCCGCACCGCCTGATCGAGGAGTTGGCTGGAACCCTGAAGGAGTTCGGCCACACCGTCAGGGTGCTCACAGGATTCCCAAACTGGCCTTCCGGGAGACTTCATCCGGACTACCCGTTGAGATTTTTGCGCAAGGAGAATCTTTCGGGTGTTGAGGTTTACCGAACACCCGTATATCCCGACCACAGCCGATCCGTATTCAAGCGAACTCTCAACTTGGTTTCTTTTGCGATAAGCGCATCGCTGCTTGGACCGTTCGTCGTGCCGCGTTGTGATGTTGTGTGGGTAATCTCGCCGCCCACAGTCGCTCTGCCCGGTTGGCTCTTGTCGGCGATCTGGAAGGTGCCAGTGGTTTACGACGTCCTAGACATGTGGCCAGAAACCCTTGCCGCGACACAAATGCTAGGATCGTCATGGGTTGTTTCGGCTGTGGGCTGGGGTATGAAAAAGTTGTATGATTCGTGCGCTGCGATTCGAGTGGTATCTCCGGGATTTCAATCAGATCTGATACGAAAGGGAGTCGCGCCCGAGAAGATTTGTTATGTGCCCAACTGGGTGGATACCGACGTCTACTCGCGTCGAGCGCATAATTGTGGATGCGATGAATCTAAACGCAGAGCAAACAAATTTCGGATTGTGTATGCCGGCAACATCGGGATTGCGCAGGGTCTGGATGTCGTTCTTGATGCAGCAGAACTTCTCAGAGCGAACACAGAAATTGAATTTGTCCTGATCGGGGATGGAGTCGACTACCTGAGGCTTAGGCGGGTGGCTGAAGCGAGACAGCTCGAAAACGTTCGGTTTCTAGGACGGCGGCCAACAACCGAGATGCCCGAGGTCTATGCAGAGGCCGATGTACTGCTCGTGCATTTACGAGACGAACCGATCTTCCGGATTACGATACCCCATAAGATCCTTGAATACCTCGCGTCGGGAAAACCTATCATCGCCGCCGTGAGTGGTAGCGCCGCAGAAGTCGTTCGGTTCGCAGATGCGGGCATCATCTGCGAACCGAGCAATGCCGGATCATTGGCGGAAGCGGTCACGCGCATGATCGCAATGCCAGAAGGGGAACGGCTTGATATGGGGCGCAACGCGAGAAACGCGGCATGCAAGGACTACTCTCGGCTTCCGGTTGTCAGGAAGCTGGAGGGGATCCTCTTGAAAGCTGTCAAGGCTCATCGAAGGCCAAGTCCTGCAGGGCGAAGTGTGCTTTGAGCCCAGCGCAAAGTAGAACAGGTGTTTTTCGGCGGTTCGGCCCAGGCGCTTCGGCGGCCGTCCGGCAGATGGCCACCTGGGGCACGTGGGGCGGGCGGGTAGCCGAGTCGGGCTACAAAGACAAGATAAGCGCCAATGGACGGAGCTGCCCGCGCCGGTAACGGGCAATCTGGACAATGCCGGACCGATCGGGATTTCACGAGCCTGCACAGCAACCGATGATCCTGCCGATGTCACAGCGGCACCTAGCCGCAGTCGTTGACGTGCATCTGCAAAGCTTCCCGGGGTTCTTTTTGAGCTTCCTCGGGCCGCGTTTCCTGCGGCTGCTGTACGACAGTATCGTCCATCACGAGCGCGGGGCCGCATTCGTCTATCTCGATAACGGAGAAGTGGCCGGTTTCGTTGCCGGTGTCGCCAACCCGTCCCGCTTCTACCGGGCATTGATTAAACACCGCCTGCCGGCCTTCATGTGGGCAGCCATGGGGGCGGCTGTCCGCCGGCCACAAATCATCCCTCGCTTGCTCCGCGCTTTGTTGTACCCTTCTCAGACGCCGGCGGGGGAGTCAATCGGCACGCTCATGTCGATTGGCACGAGGCCAAACTGCCAGGGACGCGGTATCGGCAAGCAACTGGTCGACGCGTTTTTGGCGGAAATGCGCCGAAGGAACGTGCGCTGTGTGAACCTGACCACCGACCGTGACAACAACGACGAGGTAAACGCGTTCTACCAAAGACTGGGGTTCAGGCTGGCGCGGAGCTACGAGACTCCGGAACACCGCCACATGAACGAGTACGAGTACGTGCTGGGCTGCCCGTGACCTGCTCGCCGGTCGCGGAGCGATCCCGCGGGCCGGAAAACCAACGAACCAGGGACGAAGGAATTGAGAATGGACGACCAGGGGTTCATTCCCTTTCATAAGCCTTCGATTGGAGACCAGGAGATAGCCGCCGTCACCGCAGTGCTCCGCTCCGGCTGGCTGACGATGGGGCCGAAGACGCGGGAGTTCGAGCACGCCTTCGCCAAGTACATCGGTTGCCGGCACGCGGTCGCGGTCAACTCCGGCACGGCCGCCCTGCACCTGGCGCTGGACGCGATTGGCCTTGGGCCGGGCGACGAGGTCATCGTTCCGGTCAACACCTTCACGGCCACGGCCGCGGTCGTCGCGCAAACGGGCGCGCGGGTCGTTTTCGCCGATACGCTGCCGGATGGCTTCAACATCGACCCGGCCGATGCCGCCGCCCGGGTGTCGCTCCGAACCAGGGTGATCGTGCCGGTTCACCTAGGCGGCGAACCGTGCCGCATGGATGAACTGGGGGCAATTTCGGCAAAGCTCGGACTTGCGGTGATCGAGGACGCAGCCCACGCGCTGCCGGCCGAATACAGGGGCCGGCGCGTCGGCACGATCTCCCCGCTTACGGCCTTCAGCTTTTACGCCACAAAGACGATCACCACGGGCGAGGGCGGGATGCTGACAACCGACAACGAGGACTTCGCGCATCGGGCGGAGATGATGCGGCTCCACGGCATCAGTCACGACGCTTGGAAACGCTACACGCAGGAAGGGTCCTGGTGTTACGAAGTGGTCGAGGCCGGGTTCAAGTACAACATGACGGACATCCAGGCGGCGCTTGGCCTTTGCCAATTAAAGCGGGCGGACGAATTCCATCGCGTGCGGTGCTCGTATGCCGCGCTTTATCGCGAACTGCTGGCAGACACCGACCACGTGGAACTTCCGGAGGTCCCGCCGGACGTGACGCACGCCTGGCATCTCTTCATCATCCGGCTGCGGCTCGAGGAGCTGCGGATCAACCGCAATGAGTTCATCGAAGAACTGCGGAAGGCCGGGATCGGCACGAGCGTGCATTTCATCCCGCTTCACTTGCAGCCCTATTACGCGCGCGCGTTTGGCTGCCGCCGGGGCGATTGCCCCAACGCGGAGCGGACGTATGAACGCGTCATCTCCTTGCCGATCTATCCCGCCATGTCCGTAGAAGATGTGGAAAGAGTAGCGGCCAGCGTGCGGCGCATCGCCGAGGCGGGCCGCAAAGTACAGGTGAGCGTTGCGGCGAGCGTTTGATGCAGCGGCGGCGGGCCTGGGGCTGCTAGTGCTTTCTCCAGTGCTGGCCGTCGTGGCGGCGGCGATCAAGCTGGACGACGGCGGCCCGGTGTTCTACGGGCAGTACCGGCTGGGCAGGGGCTTGCGGCGGTTCCGGCTGTGGAAGTTCCGGACGATGGTTCCGAACGCCGAGCGCTTGGGCGGAGCAATTACGATTAGTAGCGACCCGCGTGTGACGCGCGCCGGGGCCATCCTCCGAAAATACAAGGTGGATGAGTTGCCGCAGTTGTGGAACGTGCTGAAAGGCGACCTGGCCCTGGTGGGACCGCGGCCGGAGCTGGAACCCTACGTCCGCATGTACGCGGCCGAGTATCGCGAACTCCTTTGCCACCGTCCCGGCATCACCGATCCCGCCAGCCTCGCCTACCGCAATGAGTCGGAAGTCCTCGCCTCGGCGGACGCCGAGGAGATATATGCACGGAAGGTCTTGCCCGACAAGCTGAGGTTGTCGCTGGAGTACGCCCGGCGGCGCAGCTTCTATTCCGACCTCCACTTGATATTCCGTACAGTGTTCGGCATTGTCCGGCGAGGCGACGTGGAAGGAGCCAGCACGCACCAGGAGTCCAGGCGCGCAGGTCCCTGATACCGCCGCGGCTCCTGCGCTGGTTTGCAGAGGGCCGGGCTTCCCATCGTTCCCAATGAGATGGTCATGCCACAAATAAACGAGCCACCCGCAGTCGAGTTTGTCAGCCGGCTGGCGAGGTCCCGCCGCTGGATCGTGTTTGCCGTCCAGGTGGGGGTGTTTCTCAGCTCGGGCCTGACGGCGTTTCTGCTGCGGTTCGACCTCTCCATTCCGCTGGGCGAAGTTCCCCATCTCGTCTGGGGCCTGGGCATCTGGCTGCTGGTGAAGTACGTCACGTTTGGCGCCATGGGGCTGGATCGCGGATGGTGGCGCTACGTCTCGGTCTCCGACGGGATGCGCCTGGCGCTGGGCAACGCCATCGGCTCGGCCATCAGCGTGCCCGCAATCCTGTTGCTGGCCCCGCCCGGCTTCCCCCGCTCCATCTACCTGATCGACCTGCTGGTTTGCTTCGTGCTGACCGGCGGCGTCCGCGTGACCGCGCGGGTGGTTGGGGAAATTTCGCATTTGCAGGCCAGTGGCAAGGGGCAGAAGCGCACGCTGATTTACGGCGCGGGGGATGCGGGCGTGGCCCTGCTGCGCGAGATCCGCCAGAACCCGGCCCTGCTCTACGACGTGGCGGGCTTCCTGGACGACGACCGGCGGAAGGCCGGGCTGATCATCCAGGGGAGCAAGGTGCTGGGGGACGGCGAGGCCTTGCCGGCCCTGGCCCAAAAGCACGGCATCGAGATGGTGCTGATCGCCATCCCGTCGGCTTCCGGCTCGCAGATGACCCGCATCCTGCAGCACTGCCACCAAGCCGGCGTGGCCTGCAAGACCGTCCCCGGGCTGGCCGAGATCATGGAGGAGAACAACCTCGCCCGGCAGATCCGCGACGTGGCCGTGGAAGACCTGCTGGGGCGCTCGCCGGTACGCCTGGACGAGGACCGGATCCGGGCCAGGCTGGAGGGCAAAACGGTGCTGGTGACCGGGGCGGCCGGCTCCATCGGCGCGGAACTGTGCCGGCAGATCGCGAAGTTCCGGCCGGCCCGCATCGTAGGCTTCGAAATCGCCGAAACACCGCTGTTTTACCTGGAGCGCGAAATGCGCGCGCGCTTCTCCTTGGTCCCCTTTTGCCCGGAGATCGGCAGCATCCAGAACGCCGCCCGGCTTCAGGAGGTGTTCGCGGCCTACAAGCCCGACGTGGTCTACCACGCCGCCGCCTACAAGCACGTGCCGATGATGGAGGCGCACGTGTTCGAGGCCATCGAAAACAACGTCCTGGGCAC
>Ga0315284_10003992_pt1 | contig 20954 bp, 16 predicted proteins | sample YL17G09_16_MG_FD_203696 | JGI IMG/M metagenome (GOLD analysis project Ga0315284, IMG submission 203696) | Sediment microbial communities from Yellowstone Lake, YNP, Wyoming, USA - YL17G09_16 | ecosystem: Environmental > Aquatic > Freshwater > Lake > Sediment | place: USA: Wyoming | collected...
TTGTGATCTTACCACTCTTGGGGTCCACGGCCATGACAGCAACGCGGCCGCCCCTGAACTTGAAGGGGCCCTTCGGATTGACGACCATCACCCAGGTCTGCCCACCGGCCTGGACCGCGTCGTCATCACCGATCGGCGCTCCCGACAGGGCGATCTGTCCCTGACCCGCGAGTTCAAATGCCCTTGGCATGGCTTATACCCAATCAGCGACTACTTCGGAAAGCCAACCGTCCCAGTTCTTGTCCTTGGATTCCTTCTTCGCCTCTTCCTTCTCCGGCTCCTTCTTCGCCTCTGGCTTTTCTGCCTTCGCTGGCTCCTCTTTCTTCGCTGGCTCCTCCGCCTTCTCGGGCGCCTTTACCGAGACGGGTGTCGGCGTCTTCTCTGCCTCTGCTTCTGGCTTTCCTGCTGGTTCTGGCTTCCCATCGAAATCGGCACCCGAAATCGGGATAGAGACGTTCTTCATGATGTCCTTGGCGCTTGACATCGTGAATGAAGGGTTGGTCAGATATTTGAAGACCGCGTAGGCCATCATCTTCTCGAGCTGCCGCGGAACCACCCGGTCCTTACCCTGGGGGCTCTTCGCCCAGTTATAGAAGTAGCGCAGGTTTCCGAGGAACTCCCCCTCGTCGCTGGAACTGATCGCCTTGTTATAGACTTCTTGCTCGTACGCCTTCTTCGCTGCTGGCTTCCCCGCAACTACTGGCTTCGCTGCAGCCGGCTTCGCCATGCCCGGCTTTGCTGCAGCCGGGGCTGCAGGGGCCGCCGGCTTCGCATCCACGCCCTTGTAAGCCGCGCCAGCGCCCTTGGCGAAGCCCTTCGCGCCAGCAGCGAGCTGGCCCGCAGCCCATCCGGCAGCCTTGCCGAGGCCACCACCGATGGCGGATCCGATTCCCTCGTCCAGGGCCGTGTCCAGCCTGCTCTCGAAAGGATTGTGCATTCCCATCTCTTCAGGCTGCTCGGGAGCCGCTGTTGGTTGATCGTACTCCACCATACCCAGCCTCACCTGGTCGTTTATCTTGTCCCAGCTATCCTTATCAAGGTCGGCGAAGGCCTCGCTGAACCGGACCTCGTCCTTGAAGCCCTCGAACTCCATACCCCGGCCATCGTTCTCGAAGAAGATGACCCCCTCGTCCGTCGTCCCGTCCTCGAACTGGACAGCCACCTTGACCTTGGTGAAGACCCCCTCGTCGAGACCTTCGTATTTCGCTGTCAGGATCTTCATTTCTTATCCCTTTATCGGCCACGCTAGAATCTTACAACATCTTCCGGATTTCTTCCAGGAGCCGCTGCTCGTGCTGGCGCTTGGCCACGGCAGCCGCCTTCTTGACCCGCTGGCGCGATTCCATGACCATCAGCGTACCGCCCGGGACGGAGGGCTCAGCTACCGCGTCCCAGGTCACGAAGCGATAACCGTCCTGGACGGTGTAGGTCTCGCTGCCATCCTCGTCCTCCGTGACTTCCATGTCGCCGATTCCACGGGAGCTGATGCCCATCATGACCCTATGTTCGAAGAGCCCCTTGAGCATCTCGCCGCACGGGAGCTTGTGGAGGATCTCGGCCTGCCCGTAAACGAGAGGGCCTTCCATCCAGATCCGGGTGACCAGGTGGGAAACCCGGTCCGTGTGGATCTTGGCGTCGACCGGATGGTCCAGCTCACCCATGACGCGCCGGGACTTGATGTCTTCCTGGATCGCCTCTACCGCGGCCCTGAGCACGTCCTCGGGGTAGCGGCGGCCGTTAGCATTCTTCTTGTCGAAGCGCTGAAAGATACCTGTGATCTGCGTTACGGGGAGGCCCTTGGATCCAGCCGCCTCGGAGATGACGTTATCCTTCTGCTCCACGATCTCCAGGGGCATGACGTCTGACAGGAGCTGGAGGCCCTCCGGAATCTCCCCGGTCTGGGCCACGAGGTTCCTGTCCACTTCGATGATCGGGCGGGCCATGAGCGTACTCCTGAGTAGATCCTTCACTATTTTTGAGCCTTGAGTTCCTTCTCCATCTTCTCCAAGGCTTCGTAGTAATTGGGGAATTCTGCCAGGTGGTCCATGGCGATCTTGGTCGCGATGTCCCGGCTCTTAGTATGCTCGAGCTCGACTTCGACACCCTGGGTCAGCTGGTCCGGGTCGAAGTCCTCCGGACCCAAACCCTTCTCGGCCGCCAGACCTTCCTGCATGAACTCTTCCAGGGTCTTAGGGCCCTGCTCGCCGCCCATGGCGCTAGCGACCTGGTCCACTTCCTGGGGTGTAGGCTCGTCAGGCATTGGCGACCTCTAAAAGAGCCTTATCAAGCGAGCCTATAAACTTGGAATCTGCCTGTACTTTGGCGAGCTCCGGAGCCGCCCGATGACCTGTAGAGGCGGATGGTATGGTTACGTGGGTGCGCCCGGCCTTACCCTGAGCAGTAAGTTTCTGCTGCCTTGCTTGCTCAAAGTCTTGCTTCCGCTGTATCTTCTTTAACTCTTTAGGAGTATGGAGGGCTGTGCCTACGCGCACGAGCCCTGTCAACCTTCCCTGCGCGTCCATCCACTCCGCATATGTCGGATTCGAATATTTGCCTTTACTCTTCATACTCGCTATCTGTTCCGTTTCGTACTTTTCGGCTTCCTCCTCGTTTCTCTGAACTTCGTCAAAATGCTTGACGAATTTCTGAGCGATATTAATAAGATCGTCAAGATGAGGATAATCCTTCAGGGTGGCAGAAGAATCCGTCTGCTTGACTTTCTCGAACTCTTCTTCCTTTGCGTCCTGGAGCGCCTCCCACCACCGGATGGCCGTTCCGAGCGTCCCATCCGGCTTGACTTTCGTCTCTTCGTCGCCAGGCTTCTTTACGAAAGCCTGCCTGAAGATTTCTTCATAAGACTTCTTGCGCGACTTATGCGTCTCGCTCCAGGCCGCTGGCCGTTCCAGCTGAGCGACTCCTGTCTTGAATCTTCCTGTCTTGGGCACGTAACCCGGGATGACGTCCTTCGCTATGCCCTTCGCCTCAGCTACCTTCTCGTCCCAGTGCTTCTTGCAACTATAACGCGGGGGCTTGCCGCCCTCCTGCTCCTGAGCCCTGACGATGGGGTTATCCTCGTCAGCTGGGTGCCTCTGCGGACCTCCTTCGGTGCAGAAAGCAATAAGATCTACTTCTTCCCAGGCGTCCTCGAGCCTTCGAAGCTTCTCTTCTGGTGAGCTCTTCTTTGCCTTTGCCTCTGGTTTGGCCTCTGGCTTCACTAGAGGTTCTGGCTTAGCTTCCGGCTTTGTCTCTGGCTTAGCTTCCGGCTTGACCAAAGGCTCTGGCTTAGCTTTAGCTTCCGGCTTGGCTTTTGGTTTGGCCTCTGGCTTCACCAGAGGTTCTCTTTTCTTGACTTCATCGGGGTCTGCCATCTTGCACCTATAGTGGGATCTGGATTATTTTTGCCCATCTTTGTCCGGATACGCACCGGGCCGACTCGTAGAGTCGGCCCGGGTCAGGATGCGATATGTCTGGCTTATCCAGCCGTCGTGACTCCGCCGCCGATCTCGCCGGGCTTCATGTCCTTGGCCTTGCGGTCAGCGAGCCCGCCGCCCTGGTCCTTATGGCCGTCATTGCCGTGCGGCATCTGGATGTCCTTGCCGAAGTCCTTCTTGGTCGGATCGGTGATGTCCTTGTCTTCGACCACGCCCTTAACCTCGGGCTTGGCCTCGCCGATGGCCGTACCCTTGGCGGTCTGGCCGGTCTTCATCACGTCGCCGACCTTGGGCGTGCCCTGGTCGCCCTCGCCCTTGTTGGAGTGAGGCATAGTCACGTCGCCGGAGAAATCCTTCTTGGAAGGATCGGTGACGTTCTTGTCCTCGACGACGCCGACGACGACCATCTCTCCTGCGATCTGCTCGATGATCGAGTCCAGCTGGTCGTTGAACTTGGACTCAGACATCTTCTCGAGCGGGTTGATGGCCGAGCGGCGGTATCCGTAGCGGCGCCGCATGGTGCCCCACTTGTACTGGTCCTCGGACACGTCCGTCTTGCACTTCGGACAGCGCGCCTTGCCGTCCTTACCGGCCTCGCAGACGCTCTCGCACTTGGGGCACTTGGCCTCGTACATCACGTCGCACATCCCGCCGCAGCAGGCCGCCTGCACGCCTTCCACTTCCTCGATGACGAGCGGCCCCTCGCACTCCGGGCACTGAGACTCGGTGATCCCGCCACCGCCGATGTTCGCTGGCTTCATCTCTTTTGCCTTTCTATCGGCCAGGCCGCCACCCTGGTCCTTGTGCCCGTCGTTCCCGTGCGGCATCTGGATGTCCCTGCCGTAGTCGCCCTTCGTCGGCTCGGTGATGTCCTTGTCTTCCTTCACACCCTTGTGCGCGGAGCATTTCGGGTTGATGCACTTCTTGCCAGGGAAAGGACGACCGCAGTCCTTGCACTTGCCCTCGGTGATCCCGCCGCCGCCGATGTTCGCAGGCTTCATGTCCTTGGCCTTGCGGTCGCCCAGCCCGCCACCCTGGTCCTTGTGCCCGTCGTTCCCGTGCGGCATCTGGATGTCCTTGCCGTAATCGCCCTTGCTCGGATCGGTGATGTCCTTGTCTTCCTTGGCGACCTTGGGTTCCTTTTTGCCGCCGCCCTTGCCTTCCTCACCCACGTTGGAATGCGGAAGCTTGATGTCGCCGGAGTAGTCTGACTTCTCCGGGGAGGTCACATCGTCGTCCTCAGCCACGAGCTTGCCACCGCACTTCGGGCAGGCAGCCGCCTCGTGAGCCTCGACCTTCTTGACGATCCCTTCCTTGATGGAAGCGCTGGACTCGCCACCCAGCCACCACTTGCAGGCCGGGCACTTCACGCGTTCCATCTTGACGGGCTGCTTGCCGCCCTTGTAGCCGTACTCCGGATCGATTTTGACGTCCGGGCTGGCATCACCCAGGCGGTACACGTCGCCAGCCGCCTCAGCAGCGACGTCCTCGTAGAGGCTCTTGATCGCGAAGAAGCCCTTGGCCGTCTCTTCGGCCTTGAGCTCGTTGGCGCGCTTCACGTAGCGCCCGAGCTGGTGCATGCAGTCCTCGACGCCGTCCTCGATGATGAAGGTGGCGTGACCGCTCCTCCAGCCCTCCAGCTCTTCTCCGAGCTGAGTCTCGTCCATGGACTCGATGGGCGCCATCTCGCCCGCGTCCTCGTCGGCGGGCTCTTCCTCGGACTCCTCGCCCTCGCCCTCGGCCTTGCCCTTCTTTTCCTTCTTCTCGCCTTCGGGCTTCTCCTTCTTTTCCTTCTTCTCGCCCTTCTCGCCTTCGGACTTCTTCTCGGACTTCTTGGGCTTGGGCTCCTCCGGCTCCGTTCCGAGCCCGAGGTCCATCCCTTCCAGACCGCTCTCGTCACCTTCGCCGCCCTCTCCGCCCATAGGCGGAAGATCGACGGCCGCGCCAGGAGCCTCACCGCCCTCAGGAGCCGCGCCCTCTGGGGCTGCGCCGCCCGGCATGGTGGCGAACTGGCTCATCCGCTCGATCTCACCGATGAGCTCTGAGCTGATGGACGCCAGAAGGTCCTCCACCTCGTACAGGGTGGCGTCGTCGACCTTGTCGCCCTTCTCGAACTTGGCGATCGCGTCCGACATCGACGCCTTGAGGTCTTCGTTGCCCTCAGGCGGGATGACGGCGTTGATGATCTTGAGGCTGTTGAGATAGGCCTGACCGCGCTTCGTCTTGGCGTCGGCCTCCTCGTTGAAGACGTGCTCGAGCATCAGCTGGTAGTCGCCTTCGAAGTTCTTGGATTCCTGGAGCGTCTTGACCCTCTCCAGGAGCGTCGCATCGCTGGCCTTCTTGGCCGTCTGCGTCCAGCTCTCGATGATGTCTTCGCGGTTGGCCTTGATGGCCGTGCGATAGATCATCAGGCCGACGTCCTCGGCCAGCTTGGAGTTCATGGAGCCCTGGGTCGCGAGGGTCTTCCCGACCAGGTCGCGCGTCTCGTCCAGAGAAAGCAGGCAGAATTCCTGATACTCGCGCAGGAACTTCGCCGCGTCCTGGACCGCTTCCGTGAGCTTGTTCTCACAGACGAGTCCGGCCCACTTCTTGGTGTAAGTCTGGAAGGCCTCGCTCTTGTAGGCCTCCTGGGCGGCCTCTTTCACGTAGCGGGCGACCACGCGCCGGCGGGTCATCTCGTCGATGGGCAGCTCGAACTTCTGGGCGTTGCCGAAGAAGCCGCGGACGACACGGCCGTTATCCACGGTCACGTCGTCTTTCACGGCTGCCACGAACGCCTCGACGATGGCCTCGCGGATGCCCTGTGGGAAGAGGCCTTCCGTAACCTTCACGTGGCGGACTTCGCCATCCCTGGTCACTACCGTCCCGCTCTCCGGAATGACGCGGGAGCGGAACCGGAGCGCCTCGAGCTTGGAGAACGCGACGTCGGCGTTCTTCGCGTCGTCCTCGCAGAGGGAGTCCACCAGATCCTTACAGGCCTTCGCCAGGATCTCACTCTTCCTGGACTCGGTGACCTGGATCTGACGGATGTTGTTGATCTCGAACTTGTTGTGCGGCTTGGGAGTGATGTCTGCCGTGAAATAATCGTGCTCGCTGTCTTCGAAGATGAGCCCCTTCGGACCCAGTGCAGTCAGGGTCCATTCGTCCTTCTCCTTCTTGCCCATCTCTGATACGACCCGGGCGAAGAACGCCGACCGGCTCTGCGCAGACTCGTTGATGACGTGCAGAAACCGTCCAGCGTCCATGGTAACGACGGGCCTAGGCATGAGCAGTCTCCTTCTCAACATGATTTAATGCTATATTTGACTGGGAATTATATTGCAGGAGGCGGAAGATCTGCTTCGGTGGGCTCCGACGAGATGGGGAATTGGGTGGATCCTTTCTTCTTGTTCTGTACAGATGGAGGCGGAGGAGCGTTATTCTTAGCCTCCGTTATGGTCTTCTCTGAAACCTTCGAAGTGACTACTTGGTTCTTACTTTTCAGGCCGTCAAACTCGTTCGAATTGAGCAGCTTCTCGAACTGTGGCAGTTTTGAGTTGTACTTCATCCCGAACCCCATGCTCGGACGCTTAATGAGGCCCTCTTCCATAAGGACCTGCTTCTCAGCGTTAGCATCGTAGCCTTCCGGCACCGGCGGTATCTCGACTCCAGCCTCGCCTCCGGCAGCGGCAGCCTCTTCAGGCGACGGGCCAGCCTCTTTCTTCTGTTCCGCCAGATCTTCTATTTCTTCGTCGGTAAGGTCCGTAAAGTTGCTGACGATCCATTTGTCCGGGAAGAGACCCGTGTCCTTGAGCTCGCCGATGACTTGTGAGCGGGACTTCCAGGTCTCGATCCTGTAGAGTTCATCGATCGCGCTAGACGCGGTCATGAACAGGTCGAATTCCTTGAGATCCTGGACCCGGAATCCCTTCAGGGCCAGGTGCACGATGACGGCCTTCTTGAGTCCGGCCAGATACTCGCGCTGGACCCACTGCACGGCCGTGGCGAACTCGGGACTGATATGCGAGGCGCGCTTCATCGCCTCTTCGCCAGTCCCTTCAGAGAGACCGACCTTGGCGAAGGGAATCTTCATCGCCGACAGGACTTTCTTCTTGAAGTAAACAATGTCGGCAATCTGGTCCAGGTTCTGGCCGCCAGGGAGGGTAGTCACCTCAGGGCCGCCGCCGTCCGGCCGAGTAGGCAGCCAGTAGTCGTCTTCCTGGATGAGAGGCGACCAACGCTCATCGACCTCGCCAGTAGCCGGGTTGAAGATCTTCCTCTTCTTAAACTGCTTGGAGATAGCTTCCAGATACTGATAGACTTCCTTGGTCGGGATGTTCCCGACAGGAATCTTGAAGACGCGGCGTTCGGGCGCGCGGGTGATGCGGTAGATCAGCGCCGCATCTTCCATGAGCCTGAGCTGCTTGAAGCCCTTGCGCGCGGGGTCCAGGATCGATCGTCCGTACGGATGGTAAATGTTCTCATAGCTCGTCAGCCGCATATGGACGACGGACCACGGATGAAGGAATTCCGGCTCCGAGACGAGCTCGTCCTGGAAGAAGAATCCGACGAGGTCCCCGTGCTTCGTCTCTACGCGCGTGAAGTTGTAGACGTTCATGAACCGAAGGGATGCAACGGCATCTCGGTCCTTGGTCGGCACGATCTCGAAGGGCATGTCGCCGTACTTGCATAGGTAGCGGATAGATGGACGTGCCTGGCTGTCTATGTTGATCGTCTGATAGAGGAATTCCTCGACTGCCTCCTTGACGACCTTGGACTTCGCCTTGACCATCACGACATGCTTGCGCTCGGAATCCGTCTCGGTCGATTCGTCAGCGTACATGTCCATTCCCATGGACACCTCGCCGACCTCGTCCATCATGTCGAAGTCCTTGTATCTCTCGAGACGGTTGATCTGAAGGTTGGTCTGCTCGAGGATGGCGTGCTGCTTCGAGAAGTCCAGCAGCTCGTTCCCGGATACGATCCGGTCCAGGCGAGTCTGGTCAGAGAACAGATTATCCGCACGGTAGATGTTCGCCTGCCGGAAAAGGGCAGAAAGCCTGTCCCAGAGTTGAAATGCCATGTATTCCTCTTGTCTACCTTATACCTTTGCGGACTACCCTTTTCCCGGTTCCGACTTCTCCTTACCCGGCTTCTCCTTCCCTGATTCCGGCTCCGGCCCGTACTTGAAATAAATGTCGCCCTTCTGACTCACTTCCTCTATTGTCGGGGCCATTAGGACCTTCCACACGCCTGTGCGGACTTCGCCAGCCACCCCCGCCTTATTTGATTTATCTATTGTCCTAACCGCAAAAGAGAACTGGAACATGCCGCCGCATTTTTCACATTGGGCCAGCTGGACGAAATTGAAATCCGGCTGAATGGTGCATTCTTGGTCGCATCTCGGACAAGGCATGATCAATAGCAGTGCCATATGCTATATTTACTACCGTGAGCGGCCAGGCAGAGTGTGCCTTCTTGAAGTGACGGGCAGCGGCTTTCCATCAATGACAGGAATCCCTCCGATCTGCCGCGTAAACTTTTCTAGCTCATTCCCTATGGACGGCATAAGTGAATCCATCATCGGCATGAAAGGCATGACCGCGTGCGTTCCACCCCTCGCCGCTATGTCTACGATCTTCTTCTGATCCTTGACGGCTTCTATGTCCGTCTGTGCAATATCCGCCCTCGGGTCTTCAACCTGAGACATATAAGGCATAAGTGCCATGGATGAATAAGACACTGCATCTGTCACGCAGGCGAGGGCGAGCCCTGCACCGATGACGAGGTCGTCGTTATTCCCCGCGCCACGCTCGTTCCCCGTCTTGCCGCTCGAAAGGTGGACGTAGATGCAGAGCTCCTTGTAGAGCCTGAACGACTTCACCCTGAAGCCGTCCTCCGTGCCGAGGTGCTCCATGAGCGCCTTATTGATCATGGGCTTTGAGCTCGGCGTGACTTTATAACCCGGAGCCCCAAATTTGCCGCCTACCTTGCGCGGCCGCCAGAGATTGGGATAACTCAGGGCTTCCAGTTCCTGCGCAGTCGCACGACCGATGCCAGTCGATTCGACGACAAGGAGGGCATTATTGTAATAGCGGCCGATGTAGTCCGCCATCCTGGCCAGAATACGCGGCTGCACCTTCATTTTGAGTTCCGCGACCTGCTCCCGAGTGGTCACGTCGAGAATCTCAATAGACGCGTAGTCGCTTCCATCGCCCTCGGGCGTATCCACCCCGCCCATATAAATGTGAGGTTCTTCATCAGGAGCCTGCGACTGCTTGACTAGGTTGATTTCGCGTTCGGGCTTCGTCTTTATTCTCTTGGTACCGCGAACTGGCCGGTCCCAAATCCAAAACTTCCTGTCAAAGGACAGGGACATCCTTTCATCGGTAGCCGGGCTGACATATTCGACGTCCGTAACCTCAAGGTGCTCGCTTATATGTTGGTCGCGAACCACTTCCAGGGACTCAGTCGACACGACAGTATTACCGCTACCGAGGAATTGCGCGAGGACCTCTTGCCTGAATTTCTTGTCGTCTCCGCGTTCCGTCAGCAGGCGATACTGCGTCTCCAGCCACGGACTCCAGTGCTTTCCATATTTCTTTTTCTCATCCGGCGTCGTCTCACGGATGCCGTCGGTCGGCGCAATGACAGTTTTCTGATTGGTGACTGGATCAACATGCTCCAGCCGCCACTTCATGTCCCACCAATTGATCTTGACAAGGTCGAAGTCGTTAAGCCTCTCCTCGGCATCGGTCACTGTCTGCCAGTACCAGTTGCCGACGCCGTTCGGCGTCCCGAGACAGAGGCACTGACCAGCGTGCTGAAGGGTAGGGGCGCCTGCCGACCACATCTCGTCCATGTGGGGCATGTGTCCGCACTCGTCGAGGATGACGAGCGACGCGGAATTCGACCGCAGCGTATCCGGGCTTGACGACAGGCTCGTAATCCGCGAACCGTTGGGGAATCCTAGCTTGTGCTCGTTATCGATGATCCTCGGCCAGAGATTCCGCATCCAGTCCGGTAGCCTATCATAGACGAATTTGACATTCTTTTCCAGGAATTCCTTGGCATCATCGTCTCGCTTGGATACGATCAACACCGTCTTCGAATTGCCGAACATCGCATACCAGAGGGCGTAGGCACCGACCACCGTGCTCATGCCGCACTGACGGGTCTTCCAGAAAATGACATACCGACTAGTCCTGAACCTGTACAATGCGCTTTGCTGATAGTCGAATAGCTTAAACTTAATCTCGCCGAGCTTGGGGTGCCTGCATTGGCAGAACTGGTCAATAAAGAACTGGACGCTGATCTGGCAGCGCTTGATGATCTGGCGCTGCGGAATGGAAAGGTTCATGCCTTATTTTCTGGCTGTTCATCTGGGTAGCGCGGCGTCAACAGGATCTTAGTCAGTTCCTTCGGATCAAGACCAAGCTGCTGGATGAACAGGGCACCACCCTTCCCGGCGCTCAGGAGCCTTGCTTGGGAATCCAGCAAGCCGATCGCGTTCGCGTTGATGTCCGCCTTGATACCGAGCGCTTTAACATAACCTTCAATGATGGCCTGGGTGACGACGCCTGCACCGACGCTCTTGAGGAACAGCTGGATGGCCTCTTCTACCTGATCCCGGTCCTTCTTGTAGTTCTGGAATATCTCGTTGCGAATGTCGCGGAAGTTCGTCAGGATCTCCCGTACGTCATTCGCTTCTGCCTGCACGACCTCCGGCTCGACCTGCACCTGTGCAACGGGAATGGCGACAGCCGCGGGAACCGGCTCCGGTATCGGGGCAAGCTCTGCCTTTGGCTCCTTCTCCAGGTCCTCCAGGAGATCGACCAGTTCCGGGTCTACTGCCAGGGCAGTTTCTTCTTTAGGCTTCGGCTCGTCCATCCAGGGCCTCCCGTAAGCCAGTGAACAGATCAAACTTCCTCTCGAGGTCGAGCATCTTTATGCTCTGTTCCAGAAGCTCACGCACCTTGTGGAGCTTCTCTGACTCGCAAATAAAGAACGGCTTACCAATCGGATTTACGAGCCTTCCCTCTCTTACGTCAAGCTTGTCCTTGGGAATGGCCTGCCCACCCTGGTGCACGACATTTTCTCCCTCAATCCGCCAGCCGCCAAGCTGCATCAGGGTGAGCCGGGACACTATCCTATGAAAAGGAACGATGGACAGCTCATCCAGGTCTTCGACGATAGCCTTGGGCTCTTCCTTATTTAACTTGCTGACGGCAGCCCGCAGGTCCCTCTCCACGTCCTCGATCCTGGCGTGATGAGAAGGGCCGTCGATCGACGGCCGCGATTCCCTATGCGGCGCGATCTGCTTGGCGAGAGACTTCGTCTTGGGGACGAGGCCTCTCCTTCGCCGCCTCATCTCCAGCTTCCTTCCGATCCGCTTCTGAATGGAACGTACTTTCATGTTAATCCTCTTCGTCGTCCACGTTTTCGTAATGCGCCTTGGAGTGTCTCACGCAGAAATGCCTGGACTTTTCTCCCATTCCGGAATCCGTGAAGCTATGCCCGTTGAGCCGTATAAGACGGATGAAAGACGATACTTTGGCCTTTGACAACTGGGCACGCTTCGCCAATTTCCCTATGAGTCCGTCGTGCGGCCTATCGTCTTCCGCGCAGAGCTTATCTATGGCCTTTATGATCCTAGAGTATTCTGGATTATATTTGAACATCCCAGATGCCTCTAGTACGAACCGGTTCATCATCGCGCATCTTAAATTCTTATGGCGCTCGTTGAGGTGTCCACTATAGGGCGTCGCGTTCTTCTTGTCCCGAGTTTCCTTCTTGATGTGAGCCAGGATTACGGTTTTCGCAATCTGACTCCACATGTTGAAGACCTTGGCCTTCCCAGGGACAAACTTGTAGAGGACGGATTCGATCTGGCACCAGGCCACCTGGACCAGGTCGTAAAACGACGCCTGGTTTCTCCCTGGGTAAATGATATGGAGATTATGTGTCCGGATGATCTGACGGATAAGTTCCATGGCGTGACTCATGATCTCGTTGCGTAACTTCACCTCGATGCAGCCGCCCTGGACGTATCTTGTTAATAGCCTTTCGACCTGGGCGTTATCGAAGTAATAATTGCGCGGCTTGGGCGGGTCAACGCTTGGGGATGTGGAAGCGGGAGTCGATGAGGGCTTGGCCGTCAATCCTGACATTGGCCGTCGGAAAGACGACTGTGGATGCATATCCCATTCCTGCTACGAGGTATTTGAGCCTAATCCTAGAATGCCGGTACAAATAATGGTTATGTAGGAATAGGAAATCAAATACCCTAGCAAATCCTTTCGCATTCCTGCGCATAGCACGGCCGATCCTCTGCTCAAAGTCCGCCAGGTCGCTCAGACCCACGGTCACGATGAGGTTGTCGCATCCACCCTTGAGGTCTAGGCCGCGGTTTAGGATCTTCCCTCCTATTAGACATTTTATCTTATCCTGCTCAAAGTCGTGAATGACGTCCCAACGCTTCTTCATCGGCGTCTCCCCGAAGATGAAAGCCGACCCGGGGATTGCCGCCTGGAGTTTCTTGCCGAGTATGGTATGTTCCACTAGGATGAGCGTTTTCTCCTCCGGGTAAGCCTTCACGATGCCTGTGATCTTCTTTATGAAGCTCGGGTCCTCCTCCAGCTCCTTCACGGCAATATCATAAGCCGACTTGCTAGCCTTGTCCTGGCCCTCTCCGTGAGCGATCATGATATACTTCACGGGGACGACTCTGCCGATCTTCTCCAGCTCCCGCCTGGAAGTCTTATCAATGATGCTTCCAAGCCTCTCGTGCAAGATAAGATTCTGAAGGGGCTTGCCTGGATCTTCAAGCGATCCAGAGAATCCATACCTCCGAGTGGACTCTGAATATCGAAAGAGAGGCAGGTATTGAGCGCTCGTGGAAAGATCGCACTCATCCACTAGGAGCATCTTGCACCGCGGCAATAAGGCGCTCTGAAGCGTCCGGCTCCTCTTGAATCTGGAAGCATATTGAACCATTTTCCGCTCAAAGTCCTCCTGCTTCTCGCCACGCTCGCGAACCGGCTTGGATGGGCTCGTCAGGGATTGAATGGAACCCACGCAGACAAACTGGCCATTCGGAGTCCTGCCGCTATAAAAGACTCCGACTTCCTCGGCTACCTTCCGAAGCTCGAGTACCTTCTTGATCTGATCTATGACGATCTTCTTCTCTGCGATGACGAGCGTGGGGCATTTGTAGAGCTTGATGAGCGCTGCCATCAACTCTGTCTTTCCGGAACCCGTGTGGTGGAAGAAGCGGCCGACAGGATGCTTGAGAGATGCCTGAAGTGCCTTGACCTGGTGGTCGTAAAGAGAAATCTCAGGCAAGAGGTCTCGCCGGATTTCTGATTCGTCCGGTACATAGATGGGTGGACGGGAATCCTGCACGTCCACCGGCCATTCATGTTTAGCGCAGAGCCATTTTATTTCATCCAGGAACGGCAAAGCCATGCGTTGCTTTTGCCGGTTGTACTTCCGGTACCAGCCGTCCCAGCTCTGATTGAGCGTGTCGACGATGTAGGCAGAATCCGGGTCCTTCGCACTGAAATGTCGATAAACAACCTCGTCCTGTTGAGCAGTGATCTGGTCCAAATATAAGAAGTGATTGTCGACTATCCGGATCAACATACGTTTTAAATACAATTAGTGGACGGAGACATGTCCAGTTATCTCATCTTAATCGTCGCGGATGGCGTCCGATACGATGAGGCATTCGGTACGCCGGCCAACATCCCGAACATGCTCGCCCTTGCAGCAAATGGTTCGATATTGACGGAGATGTACGGCGACCCGAATGCAATCGGCCTAACCTCTACGTGCCCGGGACACGGCGCCCTGCTTACTGGCCGTTTCGAAAACCTCCCAAATGACGGGTCCCAATCGCCCCTTTTCCCATCGTTCTTCCAGGAATGGCTTTATTTCAAAGGGATTCGTTCCAATCCCACCGATGGATTCACCGATCAGGCCAAGATCATACTCTCAAAGGATAAGCTCTACATGCTGGGCACCAACCTTCTGGCTGGTTCCTACCAAAATTATCTTCCCTACATAAATGCCGGCGTCAATGGCGACGGGACTGGCGGATACCGCCCTGACGCCACGACCCATGCGCTGTTCAAGACAGAATGTCTCGGCGCCAGCCCACCAATCTTGTCCATGGTCGGCTACGCATCCGCGGACACCCAGGCACACGCAGGCGACTGGGCAGCTTATAATGCCGCCATTCAGACGATCGACGGATACATCGGCGAGATCGTGAGTCTGGTCAGCCAGCACCCCCTGATGGCTGGGAACACGACTTTTATCATCACGACAGATCATGGACGGCAAGCCGGGGCTGGCTGGCAGAACCATGGAGGCTCGACGCTCTCGGAACGACACGCCTTCCTCGTCGCCGCCGGGGAAGATATCAAAGTAAACTACGTAAGCAACACAACCTACGCCTCCATAGACGTCGCCAGAACGGCTCTGGCCCTGGTAGAATACACCAAGGCGAATTCTGATGGCGTGCTAATCTCGGACATCATAGCAGAAGACCATTTCACGCAATTGTCAGTGGCAGGCCTAGCCAGCAATTCTTTTACGTTCACGCCGAATAGCTCTGCCGAGTTTTACGATTGCTGCAGGGAAATAGTCAGCTCGTTCTTCGTCACGCCCGCGGACGAGACTGATCTCGTCTTGCCATCCGACAGCTATATCGAGATCATCCTCCCGACCGATAAGCGGATGTCCTTCTTCGGCAGCACTTATGACAGGTTCTTCGTCGGAAGCAACGGCTACATCACGTTTAATAGCGGCGACACGACACATACCCAGACGCTCGCGGCCCACTTCAGCCTCCCGAGGATCTCTGGCATGTTCTCGGACTTCGGGGCATTTGGTGGCACGTCTTTCGGAAGCATCTACTTCCTGGAACTCACTGACCGCATCGCAATAACGTACAAGGGCATGCAGCACTTTCCTGGCGGCGGCATCCCGACAAGCCCTCTGGATTGTCAGATCGAGATGTTCTTTGACGGCCGTATAAGAGTAACCTACCTGCGCGTTGCGGCGATTCCCTGCATCATCGGACTCTCCAAGGGTGATGGAATCCCGCCGGACTTCGTGGAGAGCGACTTCCTGTCTTATGGCATAATGCCATTCGCGCCGACGGATTTGACAGCCGGCGGCATTTCTCCGGACAGGATCATGCTCCGGTGGGTCGATAACAGCGACTTCGACGTCGCCTTCAAGATCGAACGGAAGGGGCCGGGCGAGGATTCCTTCTCTTTCTTGGCGACCGTTCCTTCCGGCGAGACTGCTGGACCAAGCGTAAGTCGGGTCATGTCTTATGTTGACGAAGACCTCTTCCCCGGGACATCCTACACCTACCGCGTCTTCGCTGAGAATAAGACCTGCGTCTCCGATCCAACAAATGAGGCAACTGGGATTACGCGACCGACGCCCGTCCCCGCCCCTCCGCCAGCACCTGTGGATTTTGAAATTCATCCGATCAGGCCGGACGAGCTGGACCAGCTTCAGATCGGCGTGCGCCTGTCCATGGTGAAGATGAATCGGCAATGGAACGAGCTTGTCGGGAGTGAGTGGTTCGTAGTGCGGATCGTAGAAGGGACGCCGCGCAAGGTCGTCGTACAGCCGGTCGGCCCTCACCAGGCCGAATCTGAATGGACGCTGACAGACTCTCAGCTCCGCGAGCACTTCGGCATGACTCTGGACATTCCAGGCCCGCCTTCCCAGATCCAGCACCTCTAGTACTTAAAGATCGAGTCCCTCGCGAGATGCTCCTGCGGAGAGTGAGACAGCATCCTTCGCATCCGCTGACGCACCTTCTGCGTCTCCAGTACCTTCAACCAACGTCTTGATTCTGTCAGCTCCCAGAATGTTCTCTTTGGCGGAGGTTCCTCTTCAGGAATACCTGGCAGGTTATTGGTTACGATAGGCACAACATCGCGCCGCGTCTCCTTTATGGTGTAACTCGACGAGCCATAGGATATACTGTACCAGACCGTGCCTGAGGTCGTTGCGTCGTCATTAGTCGTGTAGGCTGTGCTGGTGTATAGGATCATCTATGCCTCGTGGAACCACTTCCAGAAGTAGCGATCTCCGCGGGCCTCCCACTTCTCACAAAGAGGCCGCCACAATGCCTGTGCTACGGCGAATCCTAGAACGAAGGTAAGGAACAACGCCAGAAAAAGAGTCGTTCCTGGAATCTGGATCATGATATCTCCCATACTAGGGGCCGTATTCTTACAACTTGTATAAGAACTTCTTCTTGGCCATACCCATGACCTTCTTCAAGCCATACTTCGATGCATATTCGTCCTCGGACATCTGCAGCTTTTTGGCGTTATCCCAAACCGTCTTCTTATGAACTACGTAAATTCCGTCCATGTACCAGTAACTCGGGGCAACATCCGACACGAACCTAAAACCAGAGGCCGTATAAAGCGAACCATCGTGCCCGGCAGTGGAATCAGAAAAAGTAATGACTGAATCTATGTGCGCAGCGTCCCTCTTCAGCAATTTCAGGCAGCGGGATAAGAACCACGATCCGAAATTCTTCCTGTGATAGGATGGATGAATACAAAAACGATTTAGCTCTTTTACAAACTTGGGAGACGATTCGGCATCGGCTGCGGAGGTGCGCCGAGTTATGGATGCGAATGAGCAGACGGCGATAAGTTTATCCTGCAAATAGGCTCCATAAGCGTACGAATTAAAGCCAATGCCGCGCAGATAATGGTACTTTGTAAGAAAAAGATCAACATCCCTTAACGCACATAACTTTATCTCAACGTTATCAAAAGAGAAATCCACTTGCTCATACTCTTTCAATCCCAGCAGCCGCAGGATCTTATCCTGGAGCGCGCCAGGACTGGCAAATTCATGCTCCCAGATGATGCGCAGCTTCAGGCACGGGAAATACTCCGCAACATAAGCGTATTTCCTTGTGTCGTTTGCTGTATTCTGCTTCCGGTTGTGCCAATAGTCGCCATTGATTTCAACAAGGAGGCTTAATGAAGGAATGAAGAAATCAAACAACCAATACCCAATATTATGCTGTCTTTTGTAGGGAATCTTCAGTTCGTCCAATATGCTCGCAACTATATCCTCTAGCCTTGACTTTCCATTTGCTTTCGATCTCGCAGCGAGCATCTTCTGGCGGAACTCCGGATTCTCCCACTTGGCCTTGGAAATCTGTCTTTGCGACTCTCTGTAAGCTTCAGACTTGACTGCCAAGGACGTCGCAGCAACGTTTCTCTTCCTATATTCGGGATTTGCCCAACACGCCAGGGCGTTATCACGCAGCTTCTGCCTCATCTGCGGAGTAGAAAACGAAGCTCTCAAACGATCTCGCCAATTCTTTCCTTTCTGCGCGGATCTCAAGCATTCAGCAAGATAACTTCCGTTCTTTTGCCAATTTATTTTGGCCGCGTGCGATCTCTTGCTTGAGACTTCCGGAGTGACCAGGGCATTTTTACCCTGGTGACCTGACGTCCATCTCATGGGCTTCCCGCGCTTGAAACGAACCGGTGTACCACACCCACAAGCGCAGGCCGGATGCCCATTTTGTCTTTTATGTTCGGCCTCCAGGGCCGCATAAACACCCGAAGGCCGCTGCTTTGGCTTCAAATAGCCGAATTCAACATAGGCTCGTCTCACTCGCTGTCTAGACATACCCAATCTGGCTGCGGCAACCCTAATCGGCGTCGATTTCAAAAATTCTTGCCTTATGTCCATAACGTATATTTGACCGTGTATGATATGCACGTTATGGACCGCATCCCCCGAGCGACGCGCCGCAAGCGGCGCACGTCGGGCAAGGATAAGGGATGATGTTCGTCGATCCGCAGAAGGGGCATTTTTGCAAGTGCTTAATCGGCACTGTCAACATTGGTATATCGTCACGGTGGGTTATCGCCTTGCTCTGCGAACGCTTCAAGCCGACCAGCTTGGCCAGTTCAGGAAGCTCACTTACCCGCAGCTCGCTGATGGGCGGCTTCTTCTTACACCAGTTAAGATCCGCCAGATACTCCATACTAAGCCACTTTAGGATGAGGTCAGGAATGGAGCTGCAATAGGAGATATTTTTGTGATCAGTTCGCCCGAAAGGCCCGCCCTCCTCCATCATGAAGCTATGGGCGACCTCCTCCATAGGCTGCCCATATTGGAGGGCATTCGATAGAGCTCTGGCCCACCATTTCAGCGCCAGCCTGAAGTCAGGATTCTGCTTGCCGGAGATGTCCACCCAGATCTCGCAAGGCATGCCGTTCTCGTATTCGCCTGTCGTGATCCAGACCTTCACCTTGCCGTGCTCGGTCGTGATGGTAAATTCTTGAGTAAGGCCGATGCGCTTCTTCGGCGGACGCATACGCTGCCCACGAAGATAAACGGCAGCTGCTGTGGTCTCAGCCCACCAAGACATGTCGCCCGGATTCATGAGCGGCTGGGAGCGCTTGCATCCGTCCCGATAGATCGTGATATTCTTGACGCCCATCTTGAAGGACGTTTCATAAATCTTCTGGACGTCTGCCTCTGTCGCGTTCGCTGGAAGGTTTACGGTCTTGCTGATGGCCCCGCTAATGAAGGGAGTCACGGCAGCCATGATAGCAACGTGCGCTTCTGGTCCGATAAATCTCGTTCCAGATCCGCTCGGGTTTGCGCAGTCGAAGACGGCCAAGTGCTCTTGCTTAATATGCGGCGCGCCCTCTAGCGTCCCGTGCCCGCAGATCCAGAGATTGGCAGCAACATATTCCTCTTTGGAGAAGCCCAGACGCTTGAAGATGTTCTTGTCCGATGAGTCCCAGCCGATAGCATGCTTCGAGTCGTCGGAAAGGGCGCGGGGTGTCAAAGCATATCGCAACTCCGCCGTCCCCAAAAGACTCTCTTCGATCTTATCCAGATCATCGTCCAGGATACCCGCACCCTCCAGGGATTCCCTGTTGATGTGCGGTGCTCCCTCCAGCGTGTTATGACCCAGAGTCCAGACCATCATATCGTCGATCATTCCCTGGCAGTAACCCAGATTCGCAAGACCAATCCGCACGGAATCATTAACGATCTTCATCGTCCCGCCGCCAGAGAGCTTTTTGAACTTCACGATGGAGAAATCTGGCTCAATAGCCAGAGTGTCGCACCCGAGCAGAAGACCGATCGTGCCACTTGGAGCAATCAGGGTGACGAACGCATTCCGGTAACCGTGGGCGTGTCCCAGAAGCCCAGCTTCCTGCCATCTATCCCGTACGACCGTTATAAGAAAATCTGGAATGCCCAACAGGCCACCAACCGTAGCCTTTTGTAAATATGACCTTGTGTGTTCAGCTATTACTGCCCATATCGATGTTTTATTGTGCTCGTAGCGCGGGAACGCGCCGAGAGCCTGCGCCATCTCCGTGCTCTTGACGTAAGCGTTCGCTGTCATAAAAGCAGAGACGATCAACATCCAATGTTGAGCCTCGGGACTGTCGTATGGGATGCCTTTCCGCATTAGGACGGCGCCCATCCCCGTGTGTCCCAGGCCGATAGCCCTATAGTTGTGCGTCCCGACGGCCAGCGCCTTGGATGGAAGCTGTGCGGCGCAATTGGAGATGTCCAGGATCATCGCCCAGTGGCTGCAGGCGTAGGTGAAGTCGTTTATGGCAAATCCCGATCCTGTTCCATCCAGGTCGTCGTCTCCGAAGAACGCCTGCATATTCAGGCTTGCCAGATTGCACGACGTGTTGTCCAGGAACGTATACTCGCTGCAGGGATTCGTGGCCCGAATCTTACCATCTCCCTTGCACGTGTTCCAGGCATTGTGCAGATCGTCAAACTGCACGCCGGGATCGCCCGTCCGCCAAGCCGCCTTCACGACCTGATCCCACAACGCCCGCGCCTTCACCTTCTTGATGACCTCGCCAGTCGTGCGCGCAGTAAGAGCCCATTCCTTGTCATTATTGACCGCTTCCATGAAGGCATTGGAGATGCGGACGGAATTGTTCGAATTCTGGCCGGAGACAGTCTTGTATGCCTCGCCTTCGTAGGCGCTGTCAAATCCGTCCTTGATGAGGGCGTCGACCTTCTTCTCTTCTAGCACCTTCCAGTTGATGAAGTCCTCGATCTCCGGATGGTCCATGTCCAAAATGACCATCTTGGAACTGCGACGCTGTCCTGAGCCGGACTTGATGACGCTAGCGGACCGATCGAAGACCTTCAGGAAGCTAAGGAGTCCCGTCGGCCTGCCGCCCGTACTCAGCTTCTCGTCCCGAGAGCGGACGTTTGAGAAGTTGGATCCGGCACCGCCACCCTGTGCGAAGGCCCGCGTCTCGATCCCGATGTTATCATAAACCCCATCGCAGTCCGGCCCGAAGAGGTGGTCACTGAGTCCCAGAATGTGGCAGGCGTGAATGCCAGGAAACTCATAGAAGTCCTTCGGCGTCATGGGCTCGCCCGTCTGCGGGTCCACGCGCCAGTATCCCTTAGGCTCGCGCGTGATGCCATAGGCCCAATGGATTCCGCTATTGAACCACTGCGGCGTATTTGGTGCGG
>Ga0315284_10003995_pt1 | contig 20945 bp, 26 predicted proteins | sample YL17G09_16_MG_FD_203696 | JGI IMG/M metagenome (GOLD analysis project Ga0315284, IMG submission 203696) | Sediment microbial communities from Yellowstone Lake, YNP, Wyoming, USA - YL17G09_16 | ecosystem: Environmental > Aquatic > Freshwater > Lake > Sediment | place: USA: Wyoming | collected...
TCACTACGGCCGAACGCAGCGATGATCTGCTTACCTAGTGTCGAGTAGCGGGCGAGCGCCTCGTCGCTGTTGCCTGCGCGGATGCCGAGATCTCGTGATGCGCGCAGGATGAAGATCTTGCTGACGCCGTACCGCGTGGCAAGAGCATCGTAGTCTCGATCTCCGAGCAAGAGCTCCTCGTCGAGAGCCTGCTTCTTGTTCGCTGGGAGATGCTCGTTCGCCATCGTGGTTACCGCCTCTTGGAGCCCGACGCCTGTTCTACACCATGTATCTGACATTCCCGCTTACAGAGCACTTGATGGCGTCTGCTGCGGCTAGCCTGAACACTGAGATCCACTACACGCGCCTCGTCTGGCTCAAGCGATCCGCTCGCCCGTCAACTCGTGCCAGAACGTGATGACCGGGTAGCGGTATCCACGGACCTTGTAGTAGCCCCAGACCACGGGCTTGATGTTCTGGTAGAACCTCCCGCCCTCGTGGCGCGTGAGCTCGCCCTCGACTCCGCGCTTCAGCACGCGGCTAGGCCGCCAGAGCGTCGAGTTCGTTCCGATCCTGCTGCCGCTGGTCACTACCGTGAACCCGCCGTGCCTGTCGAGCACGCTCTCCAGGTGCGCCGGCGGGACGAACGGCTCGACGGGAAGGCCGGCGCGCAGACGCGCGGTCCGCAGGCTCGCCTGGGCCTGCGGATCGCCGGTCGACGCCAGGCGCTCGGCGGCACGGAAGTCCGCGTCGGAGTTGCGGCGAGTCCATGGATTCCGAAGCGTCGCTGGAGGCGCGTCGTTCAGCACGTACCTCATGACCGTGTACTTGGGATCAATGGGCTTCGTGTCGTAGACCCTGATCTTCTTCGCCCGTCCTTCCTTCACCTGCTTCTCGAAGAAAGCGATCGACTCTGGCGTCATCAACTTCGGAGTGACGTCCGAGGCCAGATACAGACCATGGTTCTCAGCGAGAAGAGCAGCCATGCGCTCGATGATCTCGGTAGCAATCCCGATCCTGCGATGGCCGTTGACTTGAAGGCCAGTCAAAGCGCCAAGCCTGCGTCCGTCGACGGCCGTGAGGTGACCTTCGCTCTCTGGATCGAGAGCGACGACCCTGCCAACAACACTCTCGTTGTGAACGGCATCGACGACGAGGTATCCGTGTTCGCTGTAGCTCCGATAGACCAGGTCGTCGATGCCGTCAGGGTAGTTCGGATTCGATGTCTCCATCGCGCGCGCGTGGCGCTCGGCGTCGGTGTTGCGTCGTGTCCAGCGCGTGATCTCCGCGTCCGCGATCAGCGTCCGCATCTCCCTCTCAAACGCGCGGTCGTTGAACGGGTTCATGTTGAAGCTCTCGTGCTCGAACCACGCCTCGTCTTGCGACACGTCCTCGCCAAGCATTCGCACCACGAGGACGCGCGGATCGTCCTCGAAGGTCGCGAACACGGCCTTGGTCGCGTAATCATCGCTGTTCCACTTATCCATGACCTCACCGCCGAACCCGAGCGCGACGTCCGAGCAGAAGGCCGTGAAGACGCCCCTGTTGTAACTCCCGTCGTGCGCCCAGAACGTCACGCGACGACGCTCTCCGCCCATCTCGACCGAGCGGTCGTAGATCGCGCGCATGCAGTAGAGGACGTCCCTGAAGTCCGAGCCGTCCCGGATCTCGTCGTTACTTGATCTCTCGTCGGTCTGCCATGGCGGCCGAACGCGAGGTGCGCGCTCCGCGTAGCTTGGCATGCGCGGCCTGGGCGTCGAGCGCACCTGTCCGCTGATCGCCTCATACAGACTGCGCCTCGCCAGGCCAGGGACGCGCTTCGCGACGGCCTCCCACACTTGGCCGAATCGCTCGCGGGCCTTGTCGAATCGGCCGAGCTCGGCCCACGCGTCGCGGAGCACGTCGACGATCTCGTCCGGCGCGCGCTGCGACAGCAGGTTCACGACGACGTTGCATCCGGCCTGGGCCTCGTGCGTCTCGAGGTTGCGCACGCAGTGCGCGAGCAGGCCGAGGACACGGTTGTCGCGGGACTCGTCGGCGTTCCTCCGACTCACGGAGCGTTTCTCCGGCCTTGTACGCCTCCGAGCCACTAGGTCATCTCCATCTCGTTGAGCGACCCGCCGCACGACGAGCACTCTGAACCTGCGTGCATGCCACGGATGATCGCGTCGCCCTCGTCCTGGAGCTCGCCCTGGACGTCGAGGCGCGTCAGCACGCGGCCGTTGCCTGGCTGCACAGTCATGGTAACGGCGTCCTCGGCTGTCAGATCGGCGTTGCATCCGGGGCAACGAGTTTCTGCGTAGACGTGGCTGAACGCCCCCTGCTGCTGCGGCGCCTCGTCCTCTCTCTCCTCGTCCTCCCTCTCGCGCCTCCTCGCTCCGGCTCCGCCCCTGACCCTCTCTGACTCCTCCCACAACTCCGCGATCGTCATGCCGAGCGCGTCGGCTGCACCGTCGAGGTAGCCGACGTCGCGGTTGACCGCAGCGTTCTCATCGCACTCCGTGTAGGACTCCATGTCCCTGAACAGCTCAAGGATGTCGGCGGGGGCGTCGTGGTGATCTCCGTTGCGCTCCAGGTTCTCGAACGTGCGGGCGACCTCGGCGATGGCTGGATGTGACGCGCCTCCGCCGGCTCGCTCCCACTCCCTGGCGAGCGCGGGGATCAGGTCGTACTCGCCGGCGGCGACTCGCCTGTGAAGACTCCTGAAGTACACATCAGAGTTGCGCCTACGGGCCATGAGGTCCTCTGAGAGCGATCATGCCACGAGCTTCGTCAGGGTGCGACTTCCTAGAAGGAGATCGTTCCGTCGTCTCCGACGTAGGCGTTCACCTCTCCGAACAAATGAGCGAGCGCCGTGAGCCGAGTGCCGACTTCGCCGTAGCCTCGGTCCCAGAAGCCGGCTCCGTGATGATTGCGAGTCAGCCAGAAATCGTGGCCGTGCTGAGAGCCGTTGGCCTCCGTGCTCGCCATGTCAGCATCGGCTAGCAGCACGAAGAGTTCGATGTCGGACCTAGCCTTTGCTACCGCCTCTGGCGTGAAGTCAGCGATGGTGTGATCCCTATCCATAGGGACTCCGCCGGCCTCATCGCTCTCATCGTTCGTCGACCAGAGTAGCGCATCAAGGTATCCTCCCAGCATCTCGTCTACGTCAACGAGAAGCCGAAGCCCTGCGGTCTCGCGGAGCCGCATGAGCTGACCCTGGGCCTCGTCGTCGCCAGGCATGGCGAGCCACGTCCTGCGAGAGCGAAGCGCCCGTTGTCCGAGTTCGGCCATGAGCGGCGGGAGACCAGGCTCTCCTGTCCTGGCGTAAGCGGCCATGTAGCTCTGCATCACGACAGGATCAACGAAACCAGACATGAACTGCTCACCGACCTGGCGCTCAAGAGCGCGAAGTTCGGCGTCGGAGTTTCTCCTGCGTCGTTGGTGCAGTGGTTGGTTCTTCGAGACTGATGCCTGTTCTACATCTTGGATCTGGCATCCTTCGCGCTTGCAGAATGCGAGAGCCCACCGCTTAGCGTCCGCGATTGTCCATCGTCCAGGCTCAAACAGCAGCGTGATGACGCGCGTCCCGCTCTTGCCGCGCTTTGGAAGTCCGATGCGGGCTTTGATCCCGTCATCTCCGAGCGGGATCGTCCCGACGATCCGCCAGGCCGAAAGTGGACGGACGCCGATGTGGTGAACGGTCTTGGCTGGGTTTGGACGCGACGTGGGCGCGGCTCGGAACCTATCCATGGCGGCCAGACTGGCGTCTATCGTCTCCGGCGAGACGTCCCACAGCCTGTCCACGTTGTCTACGATCACCCGCTCTATCAGATCGAGGTTGTGCTCGCTGACGAGCTTCTTGGGGCTGTAGCCCCTGAGGAGCTTGTTGATCTCCATGACGTCGTCATTGGGCCGATCTTTTGAACGACTGACGGCTGCAGTGAACAGGTTCGCCCACATGGGGGCAGGGCGAGGGATCTCGAACCGGCGCTCAAGCATCTCTGGATGCCTGAGCGGGCTCCCCTCAGAGTACTTCAACCCGCGACGCTGCAGGACGTCGGGGTCCATGTTTCTCCGATACGACCCGCGTCCAAAGGCGCTGTAGCCCCTGCCGTCCTCAGCCTCTTCGAACTTCATGAATGGCCTTTCGTGTAGCGCACCAGCTCGACGTCACTTGGCGGCTGCGCCCCTATGAACCCGCCAGCATACTCAGACCATGCACACACTCTGGCTGAAGATCAATCGCCTGTTGATTCCAGTCGAGCTCGCGACGACGCCGGCTGAGATCACGCGCGGCCTCATGGGTCGGGCCGAAGACAGCGCGCGCATGCTGTTCGTCTTCCCAAGGGCTGAGCGTCATGGCATGTGGATGCAGAACACGCCGACCGCGCTCAGCGTAGCGTGGCTCCGTGCTGACGGGCTTGTCATCTCAACTGAGGAGATGGAGCCGTTCACGACCGTCGTTCATAGGGCGCCTGAGCCGGTCAGGCTGGCGCTGGAGCTCCCTAAAGGGCTGTCCAGGAGTGCTGGCATCAAGCCTGGCGTTCGTCTAGTGCTGGCATCAAGCCTGGCGTCCGTCTAGAGGGGCCTTGCCCAACGTGCGCTCCCTTGCCCAACCCGTTGGGCAAAGACGTCTAGAGATTCAGGCGCCCGAACAATACGGCCTGTAGGATCTTCTTGAGGTGCAACTCACATACACAAGCACCGTCATCGCCCTACTGGGCAGGGAGTGGAATCATGGCATTCACTGGAGTTCAGGTTGACTCGCTGCCTCAGTCGAGCCTAGCGGTCAACAACGTGTCGTGTTCGATCACCGCGCTCATCCTGGCCGCGCGCGTTGGTGCGCCTGATCCGTCGGGCGCAGCCGCTGACTCGGGCGTCCTCGTGTCGGCTGTGGCCATCCTGAATCAGAACCAGATCCCCGCGAACTTCGGGCCTGGTCCTGGCGTCCCCCCGGCCGCTGGCCTGTGGACGCAGGCCCAGCTCGACAACCTGCAGGTGATCATCTGCAATCCGGACGGCACGGCGCTCGCTGCCGCGAGCAACATCCAGTGCGTGTCGCGGACTCTCTCGGCTGGCAACATCACGCTGGTGTTCCACAACAACGGAGCTGGCGCCGTTCCGGCTCCCGGTCTCGGCATCCTGCTGGTGTGCTCGTTCTAGGCTAAGCCTCCAAGGCCGTGCGCTCACACGCTGTGGGCGCACGGCGACTTGGTCACGACCGGCCTTGCCCAACGGGACACTACTGCTACTTCCGCCAATGCCCGCTGGGAGTTGCGCTCCTTTGCCCAACCCGTTGGGCAAAGGCGTCTCGGAGGCGACATGAGGCGCAGGAACACGGACTCGACGCTCGCTGCTCTGCGCTCCGAGCCGCTCGATTACATGCGCTGGGCCGCTGCATTCGACGCGGCCAAGCGCACTGGTCAGCATCTACGCGTCTTCATGACGACTGGACCGAAGGCTGTTCCAGACCTTCGCCTGGAGCGCCAGGGCTTCGCGTCGACGATCAGCGTACCTCACGCGTGGTATGTCAGCAGGATATGGCCTCCTGGTCGAGCGCCGATTCCCAACGCGTCTGACTGGCAGATCGCGCTCATTGCTGTCGGCCGCTCAGGAGAGATCCTCAGCAGCCACGCGATCTTCGACGCCGACGGCGTCGGACTGGAGCGGTTCGACAGGCTGTACGGGCCGCTCGGGTTCGACTACGAGACGGTTGACGTCAAGCGGAGGAACTCCGACGCCAACCTCCGCGAGCTCGAGCGCCGGGTCGCCGCGTCACCCGACGACGCAGATCTTCATGGCGTTCGTGCGAGGAGCAGAGCCATGAGGAACCGCCGCATTGTCCGCCCGAACACTGACGCCGCCAGTCGCGTTCGTGAGCGCGAGGCCCTGTGCGAAGACCCGCACGCGCGGGCCCGCGTGCTCGTCGACCGCATGCGTTCCGGTCTTGTCCAGCCGCACCATCTGGCCGTAGCCGGCTGGCTCGGCGACGAGGCTGCGGGTCTCGTCGTGCCAGCCTGGGTTCCGCCGGAGTCCGTGCCAGGTTGGAGCTACCCCGCCAGGCACGCGGTGCTGCTTGGACCGATCAAGCGCACAGTGCTCGTGCGCCTAGCGGCTGACATGGCGTTCAACGTCCTTCGTCTCTTCGAGGCCGCGCATCCTGGCGACATGTATCCGCGCCGGGCGATCGAAGCGGCGTGGGCGTGGGCTGTGTGCCCGTGCGAGGAACACAGGACTGCCGCCGATGCCGCAGTCGACGGCGGTATCGGCGGCGATGTTGGCGCGTCGGCCTGGAACACCAACGTCGACGCCGACGTCGCCGCTCAGGCTGCCGCTTACACCGCCGCTCAGGCTGCCTCTGATGTTGACGGCGCTTGGGTCGAAAAAGCCACCGACGCCGCCGCAGCCGCAGTCTTGGCCGCCGAAGCTGACCTTGGGACCGCAGTCGTCGAGCACGAGTGGCAGCGGATGCACATGATCGCAGTGCTGCGTGGAGATTCCGTCGAGGATCCGCTTGGCTCGCCGCCTGTGCCGCCGCCTCCGACCGTGAGGAACCCCCGCCCACCGAAGGGTCAGCCGACGCGCACCAACCTGTACGCCCTCGCTCGCCTGTTCGCCGGCGTCGACGAGGTCCCGAATCAGATCGACCAGTCCTCGGTGCCTCACATTCGCCGCTGCCTCGCGGCCGGGCTCGTCGAGGTCGTGGACAGGAAGACGCTCAGGCTCACGCCGACCGGCCTTTCCAGGATCAACGAGGAGATCGCGGCGCTCGGGTCGGAAGACGACGACGCGTGATCCGCCGCCGCCGCAACTCCGACGCCAGCCTCCGCGATCTTGAGCGTCGAGTCGCCGCGTCACCCGACGACGCAGATCTGGCTTCCTCGCTCGTGCAGGCCAACATGCGGGCCGGACGCGTCCAGCCGTGGCTCGTGGAGCTCGCCGCCCGCGTCGGTCACCAGGTCGCGATCCAGGTCCTCGGTGGAGTCCCCGAGGAGCCGCGCTGGACAGAAGAGCTTCGGGTCGCCTACAACGCCGCACTCCTGGCGCGTCGGTGGGACCTCGCGAGCCACCACAGCTCGGGGAGCTACGTTCGCGGCCTCCCCTGGTGGGAGGACAACCCAGGCGTCGAGGAAGGAACGGACCTCGCGGAGGGCCAACTCGATGCGGAGGCCAGGGTCGCTGTCCTCTCTGGCGCCCAGGCCGGCGACAGCGTAGCGCTGGAGACGATCGCGGATCTTGGTCGCCGCGGTCGTTACCGAGACCTCAACCCGGAGTACCCGCTGGTCCTGCTCGGTGGACCAGTCCGGCGTCAGACCGCAGCGCTCGAGATTTCCTCGGGCGCGCCCGTGGACGTCATCAACGGGCCTCGCGATGTCGAGCTTGAGTTTCGGCTCACAGGCACCCAGGACGTGGCCTACGGTCGCTACGACCGTGTGACTGGCGTGGGTAACCTTGAGCGCGCTCCAGACGCCGGTATGTTCGCCCGGGTCGCCGCTGCGATCTCCAGGCTCGACGTCGATACGCTTCTGGACGCGATCCGACTGGCCGCTTATCACGGTGCGACAGCGTCCGTAGGCGACTGGGCTTTCGTCGGAGGCACACTGGGCGAGGTCATCGGGCCTCCCACCATGACGGTCGAAGGCTACCGCCGCAGTCCCGGCTCTCACGATGAGGAGTCGTTCGACCGCCTCGCGAAGCCGGTCCTCGCCCGCCTCGCGGACGCCGCCTTCCTCGACCTCCTGGACGCGACCCTCGGGCTTCCTGTACGCGGACGCCTGAGCTCAGAGGCGATCACGACCGCCGCCGCGAATATCCAGCGCTGGCGCACGCGGCCGAGAACCGCCTGGTTCGAGCTCGTGCCCAAGAAGATCCGCGAGGCCGTCGGCAAGGGCAACGTCGATCCCGCGACGGCGAGAGACGAGGACCTTGAGCTCCCAGCCTACGCCTGGCCCGGCGGCTACGAGATGCTCTACCAGTACGACGATGACGAGCTCCTCTGTCACGAGTGCGCTAACGCGCATGCGGAGCCGTGGACGATCACCGGTTGGAGCACGAGCGAGATCGAGAGCGGCAGCTTTGTCGTCTGCGACGTCTGCAACCGGGTGATCGTCGAGGGCGACGGCGACGAAGACGGCGACGACGAGAACGCGGACGATTAGGGAGGGCTCGCCGCGCGGGGTAGTGGATCGGCGCGCCGTCTTCGTCGCGAGGTATGTGCTCGCGGCACAGTGCGATGCGCTCAAGGTCGTCACCGACGAGCGCTGGCGTGACTAGCCTCGGTTTCCGAAGATCCCGCCAGGGCGACGCTCGGCCTTTGACCCCTTCACAGTGACTTGCGTCCCATCGTCAGAGTACGCAGCGATCGACTGGTTGTTGTAGATCGAAGATCGCGTCAGAGCTCGCAGCACCGCCTCGACGTCATCTGCGGTGAGCTTCGGCGCTCGGATCGTTCCTGAGAGCACGCCGCCTGGGGAGACGATCTTGAGCGCTGCGAGGTCATGGTGGTATAGCCAAGCGATGTTCAGGTGTCGCGTGGCTGACTTCTTGATGTGATCCACGGCCTTGGCGGCTACGCGCGCTGTGTTAGCGGTTCCGATCTCGATGGTGTCGACAAGCACGTACATGCCGTCTGACGAGCTCGCGATCAACCTGGCCACTGCTTCATCGAACGGCTGCTCAGTAGACTCCTCATCGAACCATGAGTAGACGGGCCCTCCTGGAGCGGCGGGAGACGGGAGCATGGCGACGATTGCGATTCTCACAGAAGACCTCTCGATTTATGTTGGAGCTGGACACGCGACGCGCGTAGCAGCGCGCATCCAGCTCTTGTACGTCAGTCTACGAGGACCTGATCCAGACCGCTTCTGGAACTTGCGAGCTTGGTGGTCCCAGCGACTACCCTCATTCGTCGTTGGGTCAGGCGCTTTCGATGCTAGGCCAGCGCCTCGCGGAACTGCTTGATCGCGGCGCAGACCATTTCCGGCTTCGGCGGCTTCGCGCCTTGCGTGTGGATCCAGGCCACCGTGATGTCAGAGACGGTCTTCGCGCCCTGCGTGTTGAGCCATGCCACTGTGATGTCAGAGACGGTCTTCACGCCGAGACCAGCGAGCGGTATGGATGCGCCCGAGTTCGAGTGCGTGCTTTGGCTGGCCACGGCGTCTGATCCAGCGTCGATGACGCTACGCAGCTTCGCTTGGATCTTGGGAACGGCGACGACTTGACCACCCTCCCAGTTCTGGACAGACGTTGAAGACACGCCGAGTGCGCCGGCGAGCGCGGCGCGCGAGATCTTGTTCTTCTGACGGAACGTCACGATCTCGGCTGGCGTTACATCGGCCCACTTGCCAGCGATACGGCCACCTGTGCGCTTCTTCTTCTTCTTCTTCACATCAATCCTTTCATCGTCTCCGCATGAGCGCGGCGGATCGAATACTACCTGGGTATGCGACATTGTCAACCGCATTGGTATCTGAGATACAAAGCCAGCGCAGGCCGTTAGATGACCGCGTAGCCGTGGTCCTCTATTTCCTTCAAGCCTCCGGTGTGGCATGATGGCTACCTGGAGATGTTATGAACGGAGCCTACGCTTGGGAGACACCAGTCGAGACTGATCAGCGCAAGCGGATTGCGTATCTCATCATGAGACGCCCGCGAGAGCTAAACACCCTTGAACGGCGTGTTCTCACGCTGCTCTACTCACTCGATGGCCCAACGCCACGCGCAGATCACGCGTACGTCGCCTTGGTCCTGACCATTCCAGAGGCCGACATCCCTGGGATCTGCCGCGTCGCGTTCAAGAAGATCTTCTACGCGACTACCGCTCGGCGGCGTTCGCCGAGATCCCAAGATTGATCTTCTTCATCGCATAGGCCCACACCAGGAACACGAACACGTCGTGCGCGTTCGAATCTTCTCCTTGCTCTGCGCGCCATCTGGTGACGGCGCGAGCGTAGTCTGCGTCCTGGATGCGGATGAGCTTACGGACGGTCGTCGGCATGTCCGCTGGAGACCACGCTCTCCACTCCGAGACGAGCGCCTTGGCCTGCTTCCCGAAGAGCTTGCTGATGCGGCCTGATCCGTAGAGGCAGCAGAGCACGCGGAGCAGGTCAGACATGTACGAGAAGCCGTCACGGACAGCGTGCTCCTCAAGCATCGTGATGAGACGCTGCGGGAAGTGAGGAGAGAACGTCGTGAGCCCAGGCCGCGCCTTCTCCTTCGGCTTTGGATTCACTGTGGTAGATCCTGGAGCCGTCGTAGCCTTCGTAGCCGGCTCCGGAGCTCGGCCAAGGGTTGGCCTCCGCGTTTGGATCCGCTTCATGTACTCACGAGGAGCTTCTTGGTCGCGGCGTCGTGGGTCAGCGTCATCTCCCACCAGAACCAACTGATCTTCGGAACCGTGACGCTGCTGATCATCGCTGGATTGAAGTCCGGGATGATGATCTGCACGTAGACGAACGTTTCGTTCGGCTCGATCTTACGCAGACGGTCTGCCATGGAGAGGCCGCCCGGGTTAGCCGACTGATAGACGCTGTCGACCACCGTGGACTCGAACGACGCGTATGGGTCCTCAGGCTGCTGACCTGTGATGATCGTCGAGATCATGGTGAGCTTGCTGATGATCTCTGCGTCGGCGTAGAGGTAGAAGTCGAGGTGCTTCTCTGCGAAGTACTTCTTGACGTCGGCTGGCTTGATCATCTTGAGCGCGAGCGTGCCACCGCCAGGCGTCAGGTGCACCGGACTGAGCCAGTTCGTTACGAAGATGCGCGGGAAGCTCGTGTCGTTGTTGGCAGGCTTCTGCTGTCCGATGATGTGAGCCTTTGAGAGATCAAGCGTCATGTGAAGCTCCTTCAGTAGTCGAGACTATCACGCGACTTGCATGATAGATGAAGTTGGTCTCGCTTGCATGCAGACGTCGCGTAGCCCTCTGAGCGTGACCGAGCTGGCGACCCCACTGTCGAGCGACAAGCGCGATCAATACAGCCATGCCATACTCATGTCATGCCGTCCGAGCAGAACAAGCCGCCAAGGGATCTTGACGGAAGCCAGCCGAACGACCCTGATGTGTCGTCGATCAGGAACAGGACTCCATCGTCAAGGCACAACGAGAGTTTTGTCCCAACGCCATCAGAACTTCCGCCGTCATCCGATCCAGACATGAAAGTCGTCCGCAAGATAGCGAACGAGATCCTGCCGTGGCTCGTTTCTGCAGAGGCGTTGGGAAAGAAGCCGCTCTATCGAGCTCACGCCATCTATACATGGACACGCGACATCCTCGCAGGACTGTCTGGGTTCGGTCTCGCGCACCCACTCGCGAAGCTCATCACTGGCGAGAGCACTGATATGGGTAGGGCGCTCGCTAACATGCCGCTCTGGCTCTACCTGCTGACAGGCTTCTCAGGTCTTGCGTGGGTCATACTCAAGTCCTACGTCACCCGAGACGACGGCGAAAAGCACGCCATGCTCGCGCGGTCGTGTCGTAAGGAGTTCATGTCAATCAACCTCAAGCTCAGGACCGCGCTCCAGCAGCCGAAGCCACTCAAGGACCTCGCCGCGCTCCAGACCGAGATGGCGGCGATCGTCGACAGGCACATCGCTGAAGGGTCGTGGCACTTTCCAGGCGACGACGTCCTCGCTCCAAACATCCATCGGAGCGTCCGCAGGCGCACGGCCGACTTCGTCGCGCAGTACCACACGCTGTGGGGTCGGCCACACTCACCAGAATCGGATCAAGACCAGATCGAAGACTTCGGAGGCAGTTCATCATGACAATGATCGCCGACGGTAAGCCTGTCGCTCTCTCACATGTCATCATCAAGGCTGAGTTCGAACTCGATGAGCACGGACGTCCGATCATGGCCGGAGGAAGGGCCACCAGGACGCGCGCCGGCGCCTGCGGACGCAACCACTACAGGATCAGGCTCTCGGTCGAGGGGGTGCCTGACGACGCCCACGCCGTGACCTATAACCTGCACGAGAGCTACCGTGACCCGGTCAGGGAAGTCCTGGACGACCCGAACTTTCCGCTCGAGATCACGGCCTACGGCGACTACGAGGTCGTCGTGAAGGTGCGCCGCAAGCGGTTCCAGGAGACGTTCCGTGCGAGCCTCTCCAGCGCGCTCCGCGCGACCTATGGGAGCGATCCGAACCGGCGCATCTCCGCTGCGCTAGCAGACATTCAAGGGTCGTAGCACGGGGTTCATGGCTTACGCCACGGTCGATAGAGCCTGTACGTCTTGCGACCGAGCCCGTGCTGGTGACACCGCCAGGAGCAGAAGCCGAGGTCGCCCTCGACTGGTCGACTTGCCAACCGTCGACACCTCTTCATGTTTCTTGTGTATGCCTCGCAGCTCACTTCGTCCATCCCTCTGTTAGCTTATCGAGGCCGCGTTTAGCGCTGATGGTCTGACCGACCTTCTCAAGCCCGGCCTTCAGCCCAGCTTCCAACGCAAGAGTCGCTACGTCGTAGGCCAAGACCCGGAAGCCCTTGGAGATTGTCATCTCGTCAGCGATCTTCACGCACTCGTCCCACATCTCGCGACTCATGACAATGCGCCTGGCTACGAGATCAGCCGCATCGGACGCGTCGGCGTTTGTAGCTTTTGACGCTTCACTCATGACATCTACCCTGACCTTTCTGTGATGCGGAGCCGAGGCAGGCTTGTCTCGCTCACCGGACCTCCAGGAGCATCTCGACCAGTCGGAGTCGTTGCCAGTCGTATTCGTCGTTGGCGGCGGCGTGTTGCCAGTCGTATTCGTCGTTGGCGGCGTTGGCGGCGACGACGACGACGACGACGACGACGGCGGCGGCGGCGCGGGCAACGTCGTAGGCGACGTAGATGGCGTAGGCTGCATTGGCGGCGGCGTTGGCGGTGTAGTAGGCTGCGGTGGCGGCGGCGTAGGCTGCGTTGGCGCCGGCTGCGGCGTAGGCGGCGGCGGCGTAGGCGGCGGCGGCGGCGTAGGCGGCGGCCTTCCCGTGCTCTTTGCACGGACACGCAGCCCATGCTCGCGCCGCCTCGATCGCCTCGCGCGGCCGGCGATCCTCTGGATACCTGGCCTCGAAGAGTGGCAATACGTGTGTCGCTACGTCCGCGGACCAGGAAACCTGCCGCTCGCACGACCCCAGCGTCGTGATCGCTTCACGTCGCTGCGTCCAGTCCGTCCAGTCGATCCGTGGCCGCTCGCCAACCACAAGGATCGCGTCCGCATGCCCCAGGCGCGCGGCCATGATGACCGCGCCATCGCCGAGCTCGCCACGGCGAAGCGCGTCAACGATCCGCGTCGATGAGTCGCCGAGCCGCTCCCGCTGGCGCATGGCCTGATCGACGCTCACCTGACGGCCTTAGCTGCCACGCTAGCTGCCCCATCGACGATCCAATGCTTGATGTGACCGCTCTCCAGAAGTTCCTTGACCCGAGCCTCAGGCAAAATGGGGCTCGTCAACGGCACCACGGATTGCCAACGCAAGAGTCCATCTGGGAGTCTACTCACGGCTGCCCGTAGCCTCCGGTATGGCTTGCTGGGCCCGCTCCGCCCACACACCCGAGATCCACCATGGTCTTCGGATCGTCGAGATGGTCCATGAGCTCCCTGACCGTGTGGTCTCTGTTGAGCCCGGTGCGCTCGTCGTCGAGGAGCTTCTGGATCGCCTCCAGCAGCGCGAGCCTGGTCACCAGCCGTCCTGCCCGTCCATGGACGTCTGGATAGGCTCGGGTCAGGACGTCCACCAGTTGAACGGCAGATTCCTGGTCCGGCACATACTCACCGCGCAAGACCGCGCCCAGGTCCCGCCTCGCCTCAGCGTCGCTCATGGCCGTCCAAGTGCTGGTTCACGCGCGTGGCCGTGTCGGCCCACCCGTCGAGGTTGGAGAGGTGCTTTGGCGGCGGGATCAGGTCCTGGTTGCCCTTCCCGAACTCGTCACGGATCTTGTCGCGCTTGGCTGCTGCCGCGAGGAAGTTGTCCTCCGGATCCGTCCACAGCGAGTTGCACGGTTCACAGACAAGGCCGCTGAACGTGCCGATCCCGGTCAGAAAGAACATGTTCGGCTTGACGACGAACGTCGTTCCGCACTTCCGGCACGGATCGCCGCGCTTCGGGGTGTACTTCTCCGCGTCCTGACTCACGGCACTTCCTTCCTCTTCTTGAGCGCGTCGATCGTTGTCATCCGCTGTTCGGCTCTTATTCATCGTCAGACTCACCAAGCGCGAACTTCACATCGCCAGAGCGAACGAGGGACCACCACGGCTTCCAGCCGTGCATACCGTATGTGCCTGCGTAGGCTCCGGCAGCGCGCAAGAAAGCGAGCGTCGGAGCGATGGCGCCGCGAGCAACGCCAGGGACCTCGCCTGCGCGGATGGCTTCGAAGAACGGGACCGCCCAATCGTGCCAGATGGATCCGCTTGGCGTGGCGAGGAAGTCGATGGTTATTGGATCGAGTTGGACACCCTGGTGAGCTGGAAGGAGCGCAAGCTGTGACATGATGGCTCGGTTCTGGAGAGCCATGGCTAACTGACCGCGCATGACGTTCTCGTTCCAGCAGATGACATCGCCGACGTATTCGTGCGAGAGCTCTCGGAGCGGGACTACGACGTGGTGGAAGGTGTTCTCGCTATCGGATTGCCAGATGTCGTAGAAGCCGAAGTCGAACTGCTCCTGGACATCGTCGTTGTTGCGTTGCAGGTACTCGAATAGATCCATCGTCACGACCTCGATCTTTCCGTCTGGATCGACGAGGTGTGGGGCGACGAGCTCTACGACCTCTGGACTCAGCTCAACGATCACGATGCGATCGATGTGTTCGCAGGCCGCGAGGACGTTGGCGGCGTAGCCCACGCCGAGTCCGCCCACAAGGACGGAGGAGCCTCCGGTGTCTGGATTGAGGATCGGAGCGAGTTCGATGTCGTGCTGGACCTGCTCGATTGGAAGGTCGGTCATCCAGACGCCACCGGAATAGGTGAGGCGATGCCAGTGCGTGGTGCGGGTGAAGACGAGAGGCGGATCGGACTGGCCGCCACAGAGACTGGTGCGTAAGTTTGAGCGCTCGACCTTTCCGGGCGGCCGTGTGAAGTGCTCGATTGCATGGTCTCCGACGCGGCCCGCTGGGATCTTGACGATGCCTTCCCATGGATTCATTGAGGAATGCTCCTTGTGCGGCGGTGTCTATTTCTGCCCAGCTCCAGGGATCATGCGGCTCACCCGGTGCTGCGCGGCCTCTACGTACCTTATTCCTGGATCAACCCTCTTCTCGACGTCCTCCGCAGCCACCGAAGCCGCATCGACAGACCCAGCGAACATGTTGAGCTTGATCTCTAGCACTTGGCTCATGCGCAGGTCCAGCGGGTGATTCGCAACGATGTCTGTGACATTCATCGGGTTCTTCTGGCCTATGCGCTCGGCTCTCCAGATCGCCTGCAAGACCATGAGCGGGCTCCAGACCTTCGAGGCCAGCACGATCTCGCTCGCTCGCGTCAGGTTCACCCCGACGCCGCACGCCTGGATCATCAACGCCATGTGGTTGACTTCGCCGTCCTGGAAAGCCCTGATGGCTTCAGCACGCGCGACAGTCGTCGCCTTGTCGTCGCCTAACCCACAGACCGTCGCTCCTTCGCCTTTGATCGTTCCCCAACCAGGCCGTCCGACGAACGCGTCGACTACAACGACGTTGGCCCCGAAGATCAGGCACGGCGTCTCTGTCCGCTCGTACGCCTGAGCGCGCTCAAGCGCGAATGGCGTCTTGACGCGCGAGAGAGCTTCAAGCGCCTTGCTGATCGTCTGGATGTCGAAGCCTCCGCGCGCTTCATCTACGGTTTCCAACGCCTGGTCGATGCTGATCCCACGCTTGGCGAGCTCCTTGACGGCGGCGTCACAGAGCTTCAGTGTCTCCTTGTCTACCTCGACGACTACGCGGCGCATGGTCAGCGGCGGGAGCTCATGCAGCACGTCACGTTTCCGTCTGCGCAACATCACCCGTCGGAGCCGCTCGGCGACCTCTGGACCAGGGTTCTCTGCCCAGGACCAGCGCTTGCGGCCTCGACCACATGGGCGCCACTCGCCACCCCACATGGTCCTGAACTTGTCGTAGCTGCCGAATGCCAGGTGAGCGAGACCAAGACTCTCAAGCACACTCCACAGCTCATCTGCGTTGTTCTTCATTGGCGTCGCAGAGAGGCCGTAGACGTGACCGCCAGCGGAAGCCACGGCTCGCGCAAGCCACCGGACGTTCTTGGTCTGGAGGCTGGCCTTGTTCCCGAGCTCGTGACACTCATCGATGATAAGCGTCACCCCATGCGGCGGAGGTGGAGCTGGCTGGTCTGTTCTCGACGACTTCTTTCCTGACTGGTTCGCGATCCTGTTCCTCTTCAGAACCTGATCTGGCGTCGGCGGGATGATCTTGTAGTTGATGATCTCGATCGAGTTCTCTTCGGGCCACTTGAATGACCCGTAGCCCTCGGCGATAGAGATTGACTTGATGTCTCTACGCCACAGACGAACCTCGTCTGTCCAGCCGCCGATGAGCTCCTCTCCAACCCAGGCCCCCTTCACAGCAGATGGACAGATGACAAGAATCCTTGGTCTCTTCCCAGCCGCCTTCAGCGCTTGAGCTGTCTTCCCGAGACCGCCGTCATCGGCCAGCAGAGCCGCGGTCCTGGGCGCAAGGAACTCCACGCCGACCTGCTGATACGGCATGAGCTTCTTGCCGCGCTGACGGTCTCCGACGGACCGGATCGTCGCGTCTGCTGCCGTGTTGCGTGTGGCTTCGGCTATGGACAGGAGCGCGTCCGCGAGTCCATCAGTGACCTCAACCTTGAGGCGAGTGTTCTTCAGCGTCTCGACTAGATCTGGAACAAGAGACAGTGAGCAATGCCAGCCCAGATCGCTCGTGTAGGAGCACCCGATCGTGTCGCACACAGCGCTGAACGACTCGCGGTTCGTCTGCGAGACGTCGAATGTCCTGGCGAGCGCGTATGCCTTCTTTGGATGGAAGAAGAGCCGTACGAGCCCACGGGCTTCTATCGCCGTTGGCTTGACGGGCTGAGTAGACAGCTTCGCTTGTCGTGCCTCTTCGCCCTTGAGACACGACGTGCAGTAGAGGCGCTTGATCTTGGAGTCCCAGAAACCATCGCCTGGATAGAGGCGTGATCCGCAGGGGCAGACGCCGGCAATCTTGTTTGTAGTGACGTTCATGATGGCGACGTGATGATGTCAAGACGCTCCCATGCGTAAAGCAGCATGGCGCGCTCTGTGTCCGTGATCCCAGCGCTTGCGTCGCGGCCAGACGCCATATCCTGGAGCCTATGGATGTGATCTAGGAGACGGTCATCTTCAAGACCGAGGCCGATGCGAAGGGCGAGTGGGCTCATGTGACCGTCGGAACCTCATCGCGGAATGCCCGGATGATCTCCGGTACGCAGTAGGCGGGGCAAGAATAGAGTACGTCTCCGGCCTCATTCACGAGGACCGTCGTGTAGCTTCCCCTCTTCATGTTGATAGCGCTGATCTTCACTCCAGCGTTTGCGTCCTTCGTCTTCTGCCAGTCGATCTTGATCAGATCCTTGCGCTTGCGCTTTGACGTTGGCGTGTGGATTGACTCTGTCATGGGTCGCCTTTCACTGTTGATAGGCGCTCGACGCAAGCAGCCGACAGCGGCCGACGCGATGCGTCCAGCGGTAGTCCGGGCGCTCAAGGCCGCGGGCGAGTTACTGGTTCGGCGGATTGCCGATCATGTCCCGCTCTCGGCTATCTTCCTCATCGTCAGGACAGCCGACGTGAACTTCGCGCCGAACTGGTAGCAGAGATCGCTTTCGGTCCGTGGATCAGAGATGAACCTCCAGAATCCAGGCGGACCATCTGATGCTGGTTCACAGATCGCCTGCACTACTGTCTTGGCCTCGTCCTCTGTGAGCTGGAGCCCTGGAGCCGGGAACGGGAGCCAGCGACCAAAGTCAGGTGTGCGGCCTTTGACGACGATCACGTCTCCGTCACTCGCGAGGCACAAGAGCCAGCCTCGGGTCACGCACTTTACTTGCTTGCTCATGGGCTTGGCGTCCTCATTCCACTAGAAGGGCAGCCACGGCATGGCGCCGTGGCTGCCAGTGAACGGTCTATGAGACGACGAGTTACTTGTGGTCGTCCTCGTCCTCGTCTTCGTCCTCGTCATCATCGTCCTCGTCCTCGTCCTCGTCCTCATCGGCCTCGTCCTCATCGGCCTCGTCTTCGTCCTCCTCGTCCTCGTCCTCCTCGTCCTCCTCGTCGTCCTCGTCCTCTGGCGGGTTCTGGTTCTTGGCGGTCGTGGCATGGATCACCGACAAGATGCTCGGCGTCGCCTTGACCTCCATCGCCAGCACACCGACCTCCTTGGCGTCGCTATCGACCTCGATGGCGATCTCTGTCGGGAGATGCTTCCTGAGCTTCGCGATCGCGTCCTCCTTGGAGGACGCGCGCACAATCGCTGTGAGACCGATTGGGCCGTTGACGACGATGTCGAACAGTTGTTCGACCTTATCCGAGTTGCGCTTTCGAGCCATGTGAACCCCTCCTGTGACGGTCGATCTTACCAAGCGATACTGACAGGTGTCTGATGTTGTCAAGCGAGCTCTACGAACGTTCTATCTCGGTAGGCCGCCGATAGGACAACGATCTTGTGGTGACGCATGGCGTTTACGCAGCGCTGCACCACCAGAACCGGCAAGCCACATTCCGTAGCGATCCGCTCCGTGGTTGCCCCGCCGAAGCTATCCAGGAACTCGGAGATCGCCTTGACGATAAAGCCCTTGAGATCTACGCGCTGGTCCTTCAGCGTGTTGAGCTTGTCGATCTCGCGCTGGCGGAGATTGACCGTCGAAGCCACGCTAGCGGCATACGGGCGCATCATGGCGTGCTCTTCGCAGAAAGTAGCGCCACAGGCTCCGCGTTGGTGGCAACCATCTACTTCGCATGGTGGGCGCTTACGGGAAGCCCTGGCGCGCGTACGAGTCTCGTCGTGTACAAACGACGGCCAGGGGTAAGCCTTGATTGAGGTCGGAGACTTCATGGTGCGTAGTCTACGTCATTGAGCGGACCAGGAACTCGTTCAAGAAGTCTCAGTTGCTCGTCTCTCATGTTGCCAGCACCTCCCACACCCATGTCACTTGCTTGGCTCACGCCGCTTCCACTCCTGCCGCTCCTCCTCGCTGACCTCTCTGCGCCAGGTCACCTCTTCGCGATACGTCGGATGCAGCTCTGGAACGTTGAGTTCCTGTCCACTCCATCCGCGTCCGTCGAAGCCCCACAGCGAGTCATCAGTGACTGAAGTGACCGTAGCGCCGATCTCACACAGCGAATCCCACAGCCGCTGACATGTCTGTTTTCGTTCGTTGGGGCCTGCTGCGCGATCGACGATTCGTCATCTATTGGTCCGCCGGGACTCGAACCCGGAACCAGTCCCTTATGAGGGGAACGCTCTGACCGTTTGAGCTACGGACCAGTTGCTTTATGTCTGACCCCTGCTCTTTCGCTCCTGCTTCATGATCCGCTTCGCGGCTCGCCTCGTCTCGCGCTCGATCCGTTCGGCGCGGGCGATCTTCCCTCCCTTGCCTGGATAGCGCAGTCGCCAGCGGATGCAGCCGAGCATGAAGGCCGTCAGGCGGAGGTCGCCGTTCTCTGGCATTAGCCTCCACATGTCGAACTCGATGTCGTTGATGACCCCGTACTGGAACGCCTTGACCGCGATGGTCTCAGCCCACGCCCGAGGGCTCGGCTGATCCTCCCAGTCGCGAGCGAAGTCGGCGCCGACGCTCTCGGCCTCTGTGAGACCGGCGGCGCGCTCTGTTGGCTTGAGCGCTTCCCATGGTAGGGCGCATACGCGATAGAGCTTCTTGGTGGCTGCGTCTACCGTGATCTCTGGTGGAGACGCAGAGGCCGTGTCCTCTGGAGACCGGACGATCCTCTTCCGATCACCTGCATCCTTCTTCTTACGCTTCTTCATATCCGTCATGATATCCACTCCATGCGACACGGGCCGTGGGCTTGGAGCCCACGGCCCGTTGGTGTTACCAGACAGACAGCCCCTAAGCCTTCTTGCCCTTGCCCTTGGCCTTCGTCGTCAGCCCCTTGGCTCCCACCGTGACGACCTTCACCGTGGCCTTCTTCCCCTTCCCGGTGCCCTTCTTCTGGCGGTCTGGGTTGGTCGTCGTGGCTTCGGTCTCGCGCTGCGCACGCTTCATGATGTGCGCGATCGCATCGACCACACACGCGGGCGGCCGAGCCCCACGCACGAGCCATCGGAACGCCCACGCGATGGCGTCCATCTGGGTCTCGTCGGCGCGGTTGTCCTCCTCGATCATGCGCTCGAGTTCGTTCAGGAGCGCGATCATCTGGCGCCTGCCCGGCTCAGGCAGCTTGTCCTTCTCGGGCTTCTTGAACTCCTCCCCGAAGGTCGCGTTGCGGATCGTGCGCTCGCTCTTCCCGGCCTGCCCGGCCTGGCCGCGCTTCTTCTCACGGATGCGCTTCTCGACGGCCGAGATCGACGTGTTGCCGGTCTCGACAGCGTGGTGGAGCTCCTCGACCTGCTCGTCCTTGGTGAGGTTCTGCGCGAGCCTGACAGCGGCGCTCGCGCCGATGCCACCGTTGTCGGCGCCGAGCTGGACAGCCTCCTTGAGCTCAGGCGCGCCATGCGAGAGGAGAGCCATCATCTCGCGGAAGCGCTGCGGACCCCACTGGAGGCGGCGGCACACGAGGCTCTCGTCCTTCGTGATGTCCCAGAGCTGCTTCGCCTTGATCGCCTTGTCGTAGGGCGTCTCCTCCTTGCGGAAGTGGTTGAGGCTGAAGCTCGTCACGAGGCTGGACACGTCGTCCGAGCCCGACTCCAGCATGGCCGGAACGCTGACGAACGCCTCACGCCCGGCCTCCTCGCGGAGCTTCTCCGTGGCGCTGCGCGCGTGGAGGATGCGCTGGCGCCCGTCGAGGACCACACCGAACGCGGTGTCTTCGATCAGGACGTTCCCGAAGA
>Ga0315284_10003996_pt1 | contig 20943 bp, 22 predicted proteins | sample YL17G09_16_MG_FD_203696 | JGI IMG/M metagenome (GOLD analysis project Ga0315284, IMG submission 203696) | Sediment microbial communities from Yellowstone Lake, YNP, Wyoming, USA - YL17G09_16 | ecosystem: Environmental > Aquatic > Freshwater > Lake > Sediment | place: USA: Wyoming | collected...
ATCGAGTTCGTGCCGAGCACCGGGGCGCCGCTGGAGCTCTTGATGAGGAAGCCGTAGACGGGCTCGTCGACATCCTGCTCCGCCACGGCTTCGAGCTTGAGAGACAGGCGGCTTTCGTCGCCGAGCAGGGCGGGCACCGTGACCTCGGTGTAGCCGATGGCGCCGCTGCCCCTGCGCTTTCCGTGTGCCGGCGGCGTCGTGGTGGGCTGCGGATCGAAGAGCGCCGTTTATCGCCCCGCGACGTCTTCGGCGCTGCCCTGCGCGACAATGCTGCAATCCTCGATGAGGATGGCGCGGTCGCAGAACTCCCGCACGGCGTCCATGTTGTGGGTGACGAAGAAGATGGTCGTGGCGCTCTTCTTGAGGGCGCGGAAGTGCTCGAAGCACTTGCGCTGAAAGGCGGCGTCGCCGACGGCCAGCACCTCGTCGATGAGCAGGACGTCGGCCTTGGCGCGGGTGGCCACCGAGAAGGCGATGCGCACCTGCATGCCCGAGGAGTAGTTCTTGAGCTTCTGGTCCATGGACTCCTCGAGCTCGGCGAAGGCGACGATGCCAGGGGGGCAGATGCGAGCACTTCAGGACGACGTCCGGGAAGTGGCTGTTCCCGAATGGAGGCCACCATGTCTTGGGACACGAGCGGCCGCTTCGCCTGAGCACCAGTCGGATCCAGGGCCTTCAGGCCTTCAGGCAGATACGTCTCCCGGCGAGCGGGCCGGCCGGAATCGGAAGGTGCACACATCACCTTGGCGGCAAAGCAGCGGATGCGGCAGATGGGGTCCTGAGCGACTGTGGCCGGCTGAGGGCCTTCGGCCCGCCGGCCCTGCTGCCCCGCACTTGCGTTCCCAGACAGCTTTGTCGCTGACGGTGATCCCGAAAACGACGCCGTCTCTCAGCTTAATCACCCCAGCTCAAACAGCTCGCGGAGTCGTTCCTGCACTTGGGCTTGCATTGCCGGCGACAGGGCGCCGAGTTCACGGCGCAGCAACGCGCGGGTGACGGTCATCAAGCGATGCAGTTGAAGCGTAGATGAGACCCGCAGCCCGGTTGCGGCAAAGTCGGCGCCGCTCGCGTCAATGACCAGATCGGTTTTCAACGGACTGGCCGGTATGCGGCTGGTGACGAAGGCGAGAATGAGATGCTGGTGCGGCCCGATCGGTTCGGTGAGGCAGACCGCCGGACGGACTCTGGCGCTGGAAAGGTCGTCGAAGGGAAACTGAACGAGAACGACTTTATGCTTCGTCATGGACCGGTTTCCCGTCGGCCAGCGTATAGATGTCCTCTTCCGGGTCCTGGAGAAAGTCGAAGGCAGGACTGAGGGCAGCAGTATGCAGCCACTCGCCTTCATCCCATTCGTCACCCGACGAATAGAGGACAATGACGCGCACGCGCTTTGGGCCCTGGATGGGAAGGATGTTGTCCAGTCGCAGTTCATGACGTTCATCGACCGTTCCCGTCAGCTCTATAGCGGTCAATGTGGGTTCCATGTCGTTCCTCGTCTCCGATCGACGGTCGCTCGGTTCCACAGCCAACTATACTCCCATGGAGGCTGAGCCCCGGCGGCCGGCTCCGCGGCGCTCCGGCGTCCCTTTGCCGAGCGCAAGCACGAGTGCGGCAGCGGTGCTACAGCACCGCCCGACGGGCGACAAGGATGCGGCGTGCTCAGCGCCTTGAGCCGTGTGGAGTTCATGGCCACGATGCTATTGACCGGTCGACCCGGATGGAAGCGCGCGGGTGGCTCACTCGGATGACGTTGGAGTCGCGACCAGGTGGACGTTTTCGCTCCTGCGGTGCGGCTCAGGCTCGGCGGTGCGCCGATACGCTGCTGGGGCGCCATGCGCAAGAGCGTCCCAGGCTGAGCCACCCGCGGCTACCCCTTCGTGGCGCCTGCTTTGCCGATCACGAGCGACGTGTCGGGCGTCACGATGTAGGGCGACTTCTCTTCCTTGACCACCGTGAAGGACGCCGCCTCTTCCCAGAGGTCGTAGACCGCGAGGCCCTGCCGGTCGGTGATGCCCAAGTCCACGTGGTGGAGCCCGTCGCTGAATACGTTGGGCACGGACCATGTGACACGGACCCGCTCGCCCTTCCTCAAGCTGCCCGTTGCCTGCTTCTTGAGGATCGAGTTGGTGCCGAGCACCGGGGCGCCGCTCGAGTTCTTGATGAAGAAGCTGTAGACGGGTTCCTCAACATCCTGCTCCGCCACGGCTTCGAGCTCAAGCGTAAGGCCGCTCTCGTCGCCGAGCAGGCCGGGTACGGCGACCTCGGAGTAACGGATGGCGCCGCTGCCCCTGCGCTTTCCCTGGACTGGCGGCGCCGTTGTGGGCTGCGGATTGAAGAGCTCCGTATACTCCGCCGCGACGTCCTCCGCGCTGCCCTGCGCGACAATGCGGCAGTTCTCTATCAGGATGGCTCGGTCGCAGAACTCCCGCACGGCGTCCATGTTGTGGGTGACGAAGACGATGGTCGTGGCGCTCTTCTTGAGCGCGCGGAAGTGCTCGAAGCATTTGCGCTGAAAGGCGGCGTCGCCGACGGCCAGGACCTCGTCGATGAGCAGGACGTCGGCCTTGGCGCGGGTGGCCACGGAGAAGGCGACGCGCACCTGCATGCCCGACGAGTAGTTCTTGAGCTTCTGGTCCATGGATTCCTCGAGCTCCGCAAAGGCGACGATGTCGTCGTACATCGCCTCCACTTCGCTCTTCGAGAAGCCTAGCAAGGCGCCGTTGAGGTACACGTTCTCGCGTCCCGTGAGCTCGGGGTTGAATCCCACGCCAAGCTCGATGAAGGGCACCAGCTTGCCGCCCACGGCTACGCTTCCACGCGTCGGCATGTAGATGCCTGCAAGGATCTTCAAGAGGGTGCTCTTGCCTGAGCCATTGCGCCCGACGACTCCGAGGAACTCACCTGGCTCCACGTCGAAGCTGATCTCGCGAAGAGCCTGCTGGACCTCGATGGTCCGCGACTTGCGGAACATGTTGAGGACCTTCCCTTTCAGCGTCGTCTGGCGCAAATGCGGCAGCATGAAGTCCTTCGAGACGTCCGTCACCCGGATCATCGGCTCGGCCACCTAAGCCTCCTCGGCGAAGAACCGCGACTGGCGGCGAAAGTAGACCACTGAGGCGATCACCAGGATGAGCGTGATGCCCACAGGGATCGCGCGTACCCAGGGCGTGCTGTAGAGCTGCGAGATCGTCTCGGTCTGGTCGGTGACCATCACGTAGCGCGCGTCCTGGAGGATCTGGGCCATCGGGTTGAGGACCAGGAGGCGGGCATACCTGTCCGGGATGAGGGTCAACGGGTAGAGGATCGGGACGGCGTAGAAGGCCGCCTGCATGCACACTTCCCAGATGTAGTTGAGATCGCGGAAGCGCACGTAGAGAGCGCTCAGAAAGAACGCCAGGGAGATGGAGAGGGCGACCAGCTCCAGGAAGAGGAGCGGGAGCCAAAGAACATCGAGCCGCACGGGCACCCGGAGCAGCGCCATGAAGAAGACGATGACCACCATGTTGAGAGCGAAACTGATGAGGACGGATGCGCCGACCGAGAGGACCACGACGTATCGCGGGAAGCTGATCTTGCGCAGCAGATCGCCGCGGGCGACGAGGGAGGACAACCCTTGGCTCGTCGCCTCAACAAAGAACCCCCACAGCACGATGCCGAACAGCAGGTAGACCGGGTAGTAGGGGGTGGACGCTCCCAGCCTGAGGAACTTCACGAACACGATGTAGAGGATCGAGAATATGGCGAGGGGCCTCAGCAATGTCCACAGATACCCCAGGAGCGACGCCTGGTAGCGCAGTTTGAAGTCGGTGCCCACCATCGCGCGCAGGAGGATGAGGGGGTACCGATAGCGGATGCGGATGCGCGAGAGGATGTCTGTCAAGTCCCGATGCCGAGTTCAAAGGATGGACGAGCCGAATTATAGCCCAGCCCGAATCCACCGATTGATGGATTCGGGGCAGGTCACCTCTTGGCTGCTCGAACGGCCCGAACCAGGGGCTTCAGAAGGGGAACACCTCTCAAGCGGTTCTTCATTCTGAGGAAGCTCTCGTAGTCAGGGTCGGACTCGGGTGAGGAGTCGTGCTCATGAGATCCTTCTGTCTCTCCGAGTCCGTAGGCGTGGTAGCGAATATCCGAGATCGAAGGGAGCGGGGCCGAAAGCCCTCGGTCACCGTCACGCGTTACGAGCATGCTTCGTTGGTTCACCGGGTTGACTTCGATCGTTTCCACTTGGAATCGGTCTTGTTTCGGGTACCACTGAGACCATGCCAGATGCTCGCCCCAGGCTTCAGCGCTTTCGTCCTTCGGGTCTTTCCAGTCATCCCAATACAGCACAACGCCGGGTCGGAGCAATGGTCGCACGAAATCCAAGAGTTCGATCGTCGAGCGGTGAATGTCAACGTCCACATTGATGAAGATCACATCATGGATCTCACGCCGCAATTCGTCCGTGAGGGTGTCCGAGAAGTAGCCGTCTACCAGGCGGAACCGCCCATCAGTCGGCTCAACGCCCAGGCGCGCGAGCTTTTCCAGGACCGCGGTCTTGGGCGCCGCGAGCTCACAAGGGTCATGTCGTTCGGGTGCCCACACACCATCTGATTCCTCTGGCAGGCCCTTCCAGGAATCGAAGCCAACAATCGAGGAATCGCGATACTTCGTGAGGATCTGCTGAGCTTGGTACGAATACGTGCCACCCGTGTACACGCCGAATTCGAGACAGGTGCCGCCATTGGGAAAGACAAAATGGGCTAGATCGAATGCTCTGTGGAACAGGCTCATCGGGGTGATTCTCCTTCTCTTGTGTCTCGTCGTCCAACGCTGGTGCAGAGCCAGCATGCACAAGCGAACGTCAGCGGCTGGGTCTCAGACACTGCTGGCCCGTCTTGACGAGAGCTTGTGCCAGATCTCGCGGAGCTTGAGGAGAGGCGTCCCCCAAATCAGACCTGCCGTATGGCGGACTTTCGCTGGGCCACCAAGGAGTATAATCTACCAGAAGAGAGCCGCTGGCGACGGTGTCGCTGTCGTTGCGCCGGAGTAGGTGACGCTCACCATGGCTGAGGCCGCCGCCCCGGTCAACGAAGGGATGTCGGCGTTTTCCGCCGGCAATCGCCGACTCGCGACGAACGCTGCATTGGGCACCGCATGCCAGTGCGAATATCGAACTTGCTTCGTGCACAACGTCTTGGGAGATTCATCGGTATGAAAGTCTTGGTAGTCGGCGGAGCCGGTTATGTCGGCGGCTCTCTGGTAGACATGCTCCTGCGGACGGAGCACTCCGTGAGGGTCTACGACGCGCTCCTCTACGAGGAGTCGTACCGCAAGCCCGTCGACTTCGTGTACGGGGACGTGCGCGATGCCGCGCGCCTCCTGCCCCACCTGCAGTGGGCCGACGCAGTCGTCTGGCTGGCGGCCCTCGTCGGAGACGGCGCCTGTGCGCTCAACCCCGAGGTCACCGTCGACATCAATCAGGAGAGCGTCAAGTGGCTCGCAGAGGTCTTCGACGGACGCATCGTCTTCATGTCGACCTGTTCCGTCTATGGGGCTCAGGATGCGACCCTCGATGAGACATCGCCCATCGGGCCCCTCTCAGCGTATGCGGTCACGAAGCTGGCGGCCGAGAAGTACTTGGAAGGAAAGAACGCGATCGTCTTCCGTCTCGGCACGCTGTTCGGCGTCGGCGACCACTACTCGCGCATCCGCCTTGACCTCGTGGTCAACACGCTGACGGTGCGTGCCCATCGGGAGGGCCACATCAGCATCTTCGGCGGCGATCAGTTCCGCCCGCTGCTCCACGTGTCGGATGCGGCTCAGGCGGTACTGGAGAGCCTTGAGGCGTCGAACACCGGGGTGTTCAACCTGCACCGTCAGAACGTGCGCATCATCGATCTCGCCTACCAGGTCCGCAACCACTTCCCCGACATGGCGATCGAGAGAAGCGATGTGGCATTTGAGGACTCGCGCAACTACCGGGTCAGCAGCGACAAAGCCCAGGAGGAGCTCCGGTTCAAGGCGGAGCGGAGCATCGACCAAGGCATCGAGGAGGTCAAAGAGCTCCTCGACGCCTCCCGGATCCGCGACGTCGACAACCCCCGCTACACGAACCAGGCCTTCCTCACGACGTTCAACACGCACCTGCACTTCGGTCGCCGGACAGACGGATGAGTGGGCCTGACAGGACCGCTGCCCCGCGCCTGCTCGAGGGCGGGCTGGCCGTCGACGACCGCGGCTCAGTGGCCTTCGTCAACGCCTTCGACTTCGAGGGGGTCAAGCGTTTCTACGTGGTCGCCAATCATGAGCGGGGCTTTGTCCGCGCTTGGCACGCGCATCGTCGCGAGGCTAAGTACGTCACGGTCGTGACCGGCGCGGCAGTCGTGGCCGCAGTCCGGATCGACGACTGGGAGCGGCCTTCGCGGGAGGCGGAGGTCCACCGTTTCGTGCTCACCGCCGCCAAGCCCTCCGTGCTCTTCATCCCTGCCGGCTACGCCAACGGCTTCATGTCGCTCACGGAAGACGCGACGCTCATGTTCTTCTCGACCTCAACGCTCGAAGAGAGTCGCGACGACGACGTCCGCTTCGACGCGCGCCACTGGGACGCGTGGACGGTAGAGGAGCGATGAGGCCGATGCTCATCCAGGGGGCCTGTGGATGACCGGCGTCGTCGTCTTGGGAGCGAGCGGCATGCTCGGGTCCATGGTCACCGACGTACTTGCCGGCGACGGCAGGCTGCAGGTGACCGGCACCGTGCGGACGCCGGCTCTCGCCGGAGCGTGTCGGGAGAGGCTTCCGCAGGTGGAGTGGCGCGAGTACGACGCCGCCGGGGACGGTCGTTCGTTGGCGGCTGCGCTGGATGGAGCCGACTGGGTCATCAACGGCATCGGCCTGACGAAGCCCTACGTCAATGACGACGACCCTGCCGAGGTCGAGCGGGCGATCCAGGTGAATGCGGCCTTTCCATTTGCGCTTGCGCGGGCCTCCGCGGCCATCGGCGCTCAGGTGGTGCAGATCGCAACTGACTGCGTGTACTCCGGGTCTGTGGGAGCCTATGTGGAGAGCTCGGCGCACGATCCGTTGGACGTCTATGGCAAGACCAAGAGCCTTGGCGAGGCTGCGCTGCCGAACATGCATCTTCTGAGGTGTTCGATCATCGGCCCCGAGCCCAAGGCGCCGGCCTTTCTACTGGAGTGGCTGCGCCGACAGCCGCCGGGGACCACGGTCAATGGCTTTGTCGATCATCTTTGGAACGGTGTCACGACCTACTCCTTCGCGCGTCTCTGCCTCGGCATCGTGAACGGCGGCGCGACTGCGCCTCGCCTGCAGCATGTGGTCCCCGACGGCGACGTCACGAAAGCCGATCTCCTCGTGATGATCGCGCAGGCCTACGGAAGGGACGACATCACCGTTGTCTCGGCCAAGGCCCCCTACCCGGTCGATCGCACCCTGCGCACCGTGTCGGCGGACACGAACGCCATGCTGTGGGCAACGGCAGGCTACAGCGCTCCCCCGTCGGTCGCCGAGATGGTCACCGAGGCGGCCAGGCACGCGCCAGGTCTATCTGGGCTGACGTCGTGAAGATCATGACGATCCTGGGCACGCGCCCCGAGATCATCCGCCTCTGCCTCATCATCACGCGGTTGGATGACTTGTGCGATCAGGTGATCGTCAACACCGGTCAGAACTACGATGCGAACCTGAGCGACTTCTTCTTCGCGGAGCTCGGCGTGCGAGCTCCCGACCACGAGCTCGGCGCCCGCGGCAGCTTCGGTGAGCAGATCGGCACGATTCTCGCCGGCGCCGAGCGTGTCATGCGCGCCGAGAAACCCGACCGCTTCCTTGTTCTCGGCGACACGAACAGCAGCCTGGCGGCGATCATGGCCAAGCGGCTCGGCATCCCCGTGTACCACATGGAAGCCGGCAACCGTGGCTACGACGACCGCGTGCCGGAGGAGGTCAACCGCCGCATCATCGACCATTCGAGCACGATCTTGCTGCCCTATACCGAACGCAGCAGACAGAACCTGCTCCGCGAGGGCATCGCCGCCGACAGCATCTACGTCACCGGCAACCCGATCTACGAGGTGCTCACGTACTTCGATAAGGAGATCGCGGCCAGCGGCGCGCACGCCAGGCTGGGGGTCGCGCCGCACGAGTACTTCCTCGCGACGCTGCATCGCGCAGAGACGGTCGACGACGACGACCGGCTTGCATCGGTGGTCCAGGCGCTGCGGGCGATCCACTCGAAGTACGGGCAGCCCATCTTGTGGAGCGTGCACCCGCACACGCGCAGGCGGCTTGCGGAGCTCGGTCTTGACGCCGAACGTCTTGAGGGCGTGCGTTGCCTCGAGCCGCTCGGTCTGTTCGACTTCGTCGCTCTCGAGAAGGCCGCGCGCTGCCTTCTCACGGACAGCGGGACGGTCCAGGAGGAATGCTCGATCTTCGGGATCCCGAGTGTCACGCTGCGCGACGTCACGGAACGACCGGAGACCATCGAAGCCGGCTCCAACATGCTTGCCGGTGTGCGCGCCGACGACATCTTGCGCGCCATCGCGGTGGTCCTGTCGACGGAGCCGACCTGGGAGCCGCCCGCGGGGTACCTCGACCGCGATGTGGCGGCAACGGTGGTCAAGATCGTCTTGTCAGGCTCTAGCGCGTGAATAGCGGCGCGGGCCGCGTGCGAGCGCTCTCGATAGGACTCGTGCGGAGCCGCCTTTCCAGCGCGTTCCGGCGACCTAGCAGCACGAATCCTCGGTGGAGACCGTGCTCGATATGTCCACCGAAGAGGCGGGCAAGGCGGCCAAGGTCATCGGCATGACGAAGGTGATTCGGGGGCAGGTCTTCATCAGGTGATTGAGCCCACTCCCACAGCGTCAGGCGCAGTAGTTGGCCAGGGCTCGGCTCGGTCGCCCGAGCCGATGGCCGAGGCAGATGCACGCTGCCAGGCAGAGGAGGCGCGCGAAGATGCGCTTGCGTGGCCGACCACGGTGCGCGTCCTGTACCGCTAGAGCGTCAGCAGATTGTTGCGGGTCCAGAAGGTCGACTCGCTGCACCGGGGAAGGGGGCCAGATGGGGACCCAGGCCGGACTCGTTTGCGCGCTTCGGGTGCACGACGCTTCACGCACGTGCGGATGCAGGTGGGCGGAGTCGGCGAATGGCCCAGATGCTTTCTGAGTCACAAGTCGACCGCTGATCTGCCGGCTCCGGGTTCCCCCCTCGTTCCCGCGACCGGACTCCAAGTATGCGAGGAGAACAGATGTCGATGAGCGATTCTCTAGAGGCTCTGTACAACGGCGGTGAACGGCTTGTTCCGGGAGTGCGCAACGATCGGGATGAGACGGTTCGCCACAAGAGCAGCTACCTCTTCTTCCGGAGGATAGTCGAGCGGGACTTGGTTGATGACCCTGGATCCTTGGCCTCTCGCCTCAGGATTCTCGACATCGGCTGCGGCGTGGGGCACGGGTCTAGGATGCTCGCCGAGATCCTTCACAGCGAGGTCATCGGAATCGATCCCAGCGAGGAAGCTATCGCCTACGCTCAGAAGCACTACCATGCGGACAATCTGACCTTCCTGAAAGTCGATACTGAGCAATTCCTCCCGTCGGCGCCGGACTTCGACTACGTTGTCTCCAGACACGCCCTTGAGCACGCGGAGGGTGGCATTGGCATGGCACTTCGAGCCCGGTATCGTCGACGCTTGATGGTCAATGTCCCGTTTGACGAGAGCGAGGGCAACGTCCATCACAGAGTCCATCGGATTCGCGAGGGGCATTTTGACGCGTATCCGAACCGTGAGTTCTTCTACGAGGGCCTTGACGGTGTAACGACTGACGCGAGGTCCGAGGCCAGCCCGCCGAACTCGATCATATGCATCGCGAGTCAGCCGCAGATGTCCAACGCGGCGCGTCTTCTCCAGTTCCCGTTTGCGGCGTGGCAGCCCGAGTATCTGCAGGATCTTGGGCTGCAAGCGATGGAGAGGGTGGATTCCCTGGAAGCACGCTCCCGCGCGCTCGATGCGAGAGAAACGCTGGTCATGAGCCGAGAAGCGAAGCTTGCTGCGAGTGACGAGGCTCTTGCCGCGAGGGACGCGTCTCTTGCTGCGCGGGAAGAGGCTCTTGCTGCGAGTGAGGCGCGGTATGGCGGTCTCCTGGTTGTGAGGGTCGGCCGGAGACTACGGCGTTTGAGGGGCGCGTGACGGCCCAGGGGGAAAGCCGCCGCGACCTTTGCGTGCGGCACTCCGGAGTACACACAGAAGGTCGTCTGAAGGAGCCTGCTCAATGACAGTAGACGCGCCGGGCGTTGCGCACCAGGTCATTGCGTCGCCGACTGCGGTCATCTTCGCGCGGCGGCGCTGCGCGGGGCTCACCCCGGCTATGGGGACGCCTCTCGTGCCTTGAGGGATAGCAGGCGACCCGAGGACCGACCGTCATGTGTTGGTGCCTCGAGACCTGCCGTCCGGGGCCGGCAGTCCCGAGCCAGATGGGGCGCGGCGCCTGCGACCCCAGTGTGCTAGATTGGGATGGGTCGGAGGCTGGTTCTGTCGGCTCCAAGGCATCGAAGGTCCTCGTACCGCTCTGCGATTCTGCCATCGAGACGCGACGGCCGTGTGGCCACCAAGTTGCCACTGGCACCAAGCACTTTGGCATTCAACCAGCGGAGGGCGTGTGAGTGATATCCGAGTGGTCACGGTCATTACGCCGACGTACAACCGCGGCGACTACCTCGTGGAGACGATCGAGAGCGTCTTGTCACAAAACATCGCCAAGGTGGCGCCCCTGACCCTCGAGTACATCGTGCTTGACGATGGTTCGACCGACGATTCGAGAGAGATCCTTGAACGGTACGCCGGTCGGATCCGCAGCGAGAGTCACCCGAACATGGGCGAGGTACGGACGGTCAACAGGGGCTTCGAGATGGCGCATGGCGACATCATCGGCGTCGTCAATTCGGACGACCCTCTGCTACCTGGGGCGATCGCCGCCATCGTCCAGTTCATGCGCGACAATCCGGAAAAGGGTGTCGTCTACCCCGACTGGAACATGATCGATGCCGAAGGCAAGCTTGTGGAACACATCCGCACGTTCGACTACAGCTACGTCGACATGCTTCGGTGGCATCACTGTGTGCCGGGTCCCGGCACCTTCTTCAGGCGTGATGTCGTGACCAGGCTGAACGGCCGTGACCCCCGCTTCCGCTATGTGAGCGACTTCGATTTCTGGCTTCGCGCCGGTCTCATCACGGACTTTGCGCGGGTGCCCTCGACCTTGGCCACGTTCCGGATGCACCCTGGCTCGGCGTCCTCGTCCCAGACAAATGAGGACATGGCCGACGAGCACATCGTGCTCGTCAACAAGATCTTCGCGCTCCCCGGCCTCACAGAGGAAGCACTCCGAGTCAAGCGCGAGTCGTACAGCAGTGCACACTACATCGCCGGCTGTGTGTGCCAGAGCTCGACATTGTCCAGGCGAGCGAGGTACTTCGGAAAGGCCGTTGCCCTGAGTCCCGGGAAGTACCTCCTCGAATACCGTAAGCGAACGATAGAGGTCATCCCGATCTTCGTGCAGCGGCGGCGCCTGGCGAAAGGGCTCATTGGCGTGGTGATGTGTCTGGGCGGGCTCTTGGAAGCAGTCCTGGGGAGGGTTGGGGGTGCCCGAAGTTAGCATCGTGATCCCGTTCAGGGATCGCGTGGATTGGGCCGTCGAGGCCGTGGAGAGTGTCCTCTGTCAGACGTTTCGCGACTTTGAGATCATCTTGGTTGACGATGGCTCACTCGAGAATCATGAGCCCAGGTTTCGGAGTCTGGACGAGCGCATCGTCTATGTGCGCCAGGAGAACAGAGGCCCTGCCGCAGCGCGGAACCATGGAATCACGCTGGCCAGAGGGCGCTTCATAGCGTTTCTCGACGCCGACGATCTCTTCGTGCGGAACAAGCTCGCGATCCAAATCCAGCTGATGAGGGAGAGACCGAGCGTCGCGCTTTCGCACACGTCGTATTGGCGCATGAACGCCGATGGTTCGTCTATCGATGTCGTTCCTTCCGGTGACTTCTCCGGATGTGTGTATCCCAAGATTCTGACCGGGTGCCCGGTCGCGACGCCAAGCGTCATGGTCAGGCGCGAGGTCTTTGACGCCGTGAGATTTGATGAGACTCTCAGAGTCGCGGAAGATACTGTCCTGTGGATCCAGATAGCCCGTTCCACTGACTTCCTGGGCATCCCCCTACCGCTGACTCTCGTCAGGATGCACGGAAGGAATGCCGCATACGATGGCGATGCACAGGTTACCGGACTGAAGTCCATAATCGATCTTGGAGTGAAGACCGACCAGTCCCTGGGGTACTTCTCAAAGAGGCGGGTACTGTCGGGCTTGTACTTCGAGCTCTCGCAAGTCTGCAGAGACCAGAACAGGCGTGCGCTTCGTCACAAGTACTTACTCATGTCCTTCTTCACCTACCCTGTCATTGGCCGTGGTGCTTGGTCTGTCAAACGTATGATTCACAGGTCGACTGCCTACTACGACTTGTCTGAACGCCACAGGATGGAGGGTCGCACCGGTCTCTTCTACAAGTATCTCGTGCTGTCAGCCGTCTCGTGGCCACTCAATCCAAGGCCATATGTGCATATGGCCGTCCTTTCCATACCCCCGCGCGCGAGAAGGAGAATCAAGATCCTTCTCGGCCTGAGCCCCAAAGAATGACGATCACAAAGAGTGGCAGCCGAGGGTGCTCGCCCGCTGGGAGCGACGGTTTCCGGCCCATGGGCGCCAATCGGCGTGGAGGGATCTGCTGGCCTACGGGCGCGTCTCCTTGGCATGGATGCCACCTCGCGAGGAAGGCTTGTTCGGAGGCGTCTGATCCTGCATCGGCAGGAAGGTTGTTGCTCCTGTGATTAATGCCGATGCTGGCAACGAGGTGGCGTTGGCCGTCTTGGGCAACGCGCCCAAGCTTCGGAGCTAGGCGTGGAGTTGGAGCGCACGCTGCCCAGGCTTCCATGGCTTGGGTCCACCGGTAGAATGGAGCAGGTGTAGCAGTGGCCAGCATGTTCAGGGGGCGAGGGGATTCTCGTGAGCGGCAGCACCGGGTCGCTCGGTCAGGTGCCGGTGCATTGATTGCTGTGCATCGATCCAGCGATGCCCGCCGAAGTCGTCGTCATCTCTCCCGCCACGAGGCGAAGCAGGACTACATGCGGCCGAGCCACCTGAATGTGGAGCCCGCGACCGACGAGACTATCTTCCACAACTCCAGGGACGCATTCCGCGTTCAGAGCGGCGATGTGCGCGACTGGGCGGGCATCGCTAGCCGCGCGCGCCACGCGGCCCTTCGGCGCCCGTGAGGTAGGCCGGGTGTCGACTCCGGATCTCGAGCGGCCGCTCGTCTCGGTGGTCATACCGGCCTATCGGGCCGAGCTTTTCATCGAGACGGCGATCCGCTCCATCGTGGCACAGGCGCACCGTCCGATGGAAGTGGTCGTTGTGGAGGACGCCTCCCCCGACAGGACCGCCGCGATCGCCGAGGAGCTTGCCGCCGAATTGAGCGCGCCGCGATTCCTGGTCCGCGTCCTGCGCCAACCGGTCAACATGGGCGGCGCGGCGGCGCTCAGGCGCGGTTTCGCGGAGTCGCGTGGCGATTTCGTCTGTTGGCTCAGCGCCGACGACGCGTTCATCGACCCAGGCAAGACCGACTCACAGGTACGGGCGCTGGCGGCTGGTGGTGGTCTCAGCTACTGCCGAGGATTGACGCTCGGTCCGACGCCCAGAGACGTTCGCTACGAAGCACGCCACTGGTTGCCCAAGGTGCCCTTCGCGGATCGCCTTTTTGAGGCCTGGCCGAGCTGGCGTCTGCTCATGCTCCTGTTCAGAAATGCGATCAACGGCTCATCGGTCATGATCCCGCGGTTTGCGATCGAAGAGTTCGGCACGTTTGACCCGGCGGTCGGTAGCATCGATCAGGATGGGGACCTCTGGATGCGCTACAGCGCCCTCGGGATGAGGTTTCGCTGCGTCGAGACAGAGGCTGTGTTCTACCGTATCCATCCCGGGCAGACCACGAATCTGACCGACAGCGTCAATCGAGGCTGCACCATGAATCGGCTGCGAATCCTGCTCGCTCTCGAAGAGAGTGGGATCCTCGGCCGCGTTCTCAGGCGCTCGTGGCCCGTGCTCCTGCCACTCCTGCGCGGCGGATACCGGCTCTGGCCCGCCGTCAGCAGACGGTTGGTTGCAGCGGGCTCGGCGAGCGACTGCGGACTTGCCGCCCGTGTTGTGCTCGGCTGGCTGCGGGGCCGTCTCGATCGAGAAGGCCTCTGGAGCGGCAATCAGGACGCGGAGCTCGTCGCCGCGGCGCGCGAGGCGATGGGTAGCGAGGAGTTCGTGAGGTTCACGCGCATCCTGCTGGGTGGCGGCGTCCCTGCGGCAGTCGGCGGGCGGCCGTCGTCCGTGAGGGGATGATGAGGTCGTTCTTCTCGATACGTTTGCCGGCGTTCAACCTGGAGCGCTCGATCGCCGAGGCGATGAGCTCCATGCTCGCACCGACGCACTCCGATCGATCGCGACGTCACCCGAGCGCTTCTCGGCGGGGCGGCAGACGCCCGCGAGCGGGCGAATCGCTCGCCAACCCGCGACCGCGCCGCGAACTGTGAAGCTCCTCTTCGTCTCTCACAGCAGCAACCTCGGCGGCGCAGAGGCCTGCTTCGGGTACGCCCTTCGCTACTTCGCCGGGCGCCCCGGCATCGAAATCGTCGCGGCCTACCCTTCGGGGCTCTTCGCGGCAAATTGGGAGCGCCTCTGCCCGCGAATCCCGTATCAGGGCTCTCTGCCCCCCACTTTCAGACCAAAAGGGTACCTCGGGTGGCTTGTGCGAGGATTGTCGAGCCGCCATTCGCTGAGGCGCGAGCTGAGGAGCGGCGGGTACGACGCCGTCGTCCTGCTCAGCAGCGTGCTGACCGCCCCGTTGCGCGCCGCGAATGAGTGCGGTGTGCCGCCGGTCGTGTTCGTGCGCGAGTGGATCGCCCCCGCGTGGGTGCGTGGGCTGCTGTGGCGGTTCATCGCCCGCCGCGCACGCTGTGTGGTGGCCGTGAACGAATCGACAGCCGCGGAGTTCGCCGCCGCGACGGGGCGGCAGACCGTGGTCATCCACGACGGTGTCGAGAGCCCCGGTCCGCGGGAGCCGATCGATACGGCCACCGGCGAGCCGTGCGTCTCCTTCTATGGGGGCTACGACCGCAACAAAGGGGGGGACGTCTTCGTTCGCGCGGCGGCGCGGCTCGCGGCTGCTCATCCGTATGCGCGCTTCCGCTACTATGGCGTCGCGTACAGGGCGTCGGCCACGCGACGCTTCCGGCGCGAGGTGCGCTCGCTCGCGGGCGATCTCGGCGTAGCCGCTAGGATCGAGTTCATTGAGACGGCCGCCTTCGCGTCCACGTACGAAGAGGCGGATGTCGTCGTCATAGCCTCGCGCAACGAAACGGGGCCGCTCGTCGCTCTCGAGGCGATGTCGCGCGGCGTGCCCGTTGTCTCCACGGCTGTGGGCGCGATGCCCGGCCTCCTGGGGCGCATCGACGCTGGGCTGATCGCACCCTCCGAGAACGCTCAGGCTCTCGCCGACGCCGTCGGACGCGTGCTCGATAACGCCGAGCTGAGAGCGTCCGTCGGCACGCGCGCTCGGCGCATGGTCGAATCGGAATACTCCTTGGACGCGTCGATGGCGGAACTAGAGCGCGTGATCACCGACGTCGCGGCCCGCCGCTGCGGCGCACGCATGCGCTAAGCTTGTCGCAGTGGTGCCCGCCGCGTGCCCCCAGCCCGTCGGGCCGAGGCGCACTGGCCGACCTTGCCGTCTGTTGGCGGAGTGGATGGGAGACGACGTGCGTTTCGAGCAGAGCCGGGAGGTCGTGGCCGACGCGGCGCCTTCACCCCCCGACGTCGAAGTCGTGATCGTGGCGCACGATTCCGGCGACTTCCTCGTCGAGGCGGTGGCCTCTGCCGCGGATCAGGCCGGCGCCGATACTGTCTGGGTGGTGGACGCCGGCAGCTCGGACCGTAGCATCGAGGCGCTCGAGCGGCGCGTTCCGGGGACGCATATCTTGCGCGGCGCCAACGACGGCTTTGCGGCGGGCAACAATCGCGGCATCGGCGCTACCCGGTCCGCGTTCGTCCTGCTGTTGAACCCGGATGCCGTGCTGCTCCCCGGTGCGCTCGAGTCGCTGCTCGAGACGGCGACGGCGCGTCCGGCGGCGGCGGTCGTCGCACCGCTGGTGCTCAACTTCGACGGGACTGTGCAGGCGAGCTCCTTCGGCCGGTTTCCGACGCTGCGAACGGCGGTCGCCCTCCGCTCGTGGAGGGCGCTTCAGCTCATCCTCGGGAACCGGGCTCTCTCCCCGGCGGCGCCTCGTGGGACCGCGGCGGCCGACTGGGTGACCGGCGCCGCCATGCTTGTACGCAGAGCGGCCATCAATGCCGTCGGAGGGCTCGACGAGGGCTTCTTCTTGTACTACGAGGACGTTGAGTGGTGCCACCGCATGCGAGATGCCGGCTGGGAGGTCGTGGTTGAGCCGCGCGCCCGTGTCGCCCACCGGCTCGGCGGCTCCGCGGCGCCCGGGGGAGCGGTCGAGAAGGCGTATCGTGCCTCGTTTCTCCGCTACTGTGATTTGTACGGTCTGTGGGCGTTGAAAGCGGGCGCCCGCCTGGCTATCGCCTTGCGACGACTCGTGGGGGGTCGCGCCTGATGCGCGTCCTTCTCGATTGCCGCATGGCGGGCTGGTCGGGCGTCGGTCGCTACACGACGGGGCTGGCCCGCGCCCTCGCCGCGCGCGGCGATGTCGAGCTCGTGCAGGTCTGCGCCGCAGGCGAGCCTCCGCCGGTGACGCGCGGCCCGGCCGTAGGGGTCGTGGCTGCATCCGCGCATCCCTTCGGCGTGCGCGGAGCACTGGAGCTCGGGCGCCTCGCTCGCAGGGCGAAGCCCGATCTCGTGCACTGCCCGCACTTCCCCACACCGGCGCCGGTGCGTGGGCCGCTCGTCGTGACGCTTCACGATCTCACACCGCTTCTCGTACCCGGCGTCATGCCGTCGACGGCGAGGCGCGCCGTGTACCGCGCCTGGAACGCGCGCGCCGCGCGCCTGGCCGACCGCGTCGTCGTGCCGTCGCGGTCCACTGCGGCGGACGTGACGCGGCTCTTCGCGGCGGCGCGCGGCAAGCTCGCCGTGACGGCGGAGGCCGCGGACGACTTCGCCTCCGGCCCGAGAGGGCCGCTCACCGGCATGCTGGCCCACCTGGCTTCGCCGCCGTACCTGCTCTCGATGGGCAACACGAAGCCGCACAAGGACCTGCCGACTCTGCTGCGGGCTTTCGCGCGGCTGGCGCCGCCGCAGCCCGACCTTCGCCTGCTGCTGGTCGGCGCGGAGCCCACCGGGTACCTGGGCGCGGTGCTGTCGGGCGTGCCACCGGACGTGCGCGCCCGGGTGGCGTTCACCGGCCGGGTGAGCGACGCCGAGCTGCGTGCCCTCTACGCCGGCGCCTCGGCCTTCGTCTTCCCCTCACACTACGAAGGGTTCGGCCTGCCGCCGCTGGAGGCCATGGCGCTCGGCGCCCCCGTGGTGTGCGCTCACGCCGCGTCGCTGCCCGAAGTGGTCGGCGACGCGGCGCTGCTCTTCCCGTCCGGCGACGCCGCTGCGCTCGCGGCGGCGCTATCCCCCGTGCTCGACGATCCCGCGCTGCGCGAGCGGCTCTCGCGGGCCGGCCGCGAGCGCGCCGCACAGTTCACCTGGGAGCGCACCGCCGCTGCCACCGTCGCCGTGTACCGCGAGGCGCTCCGGCACTTCGCTTCGCATCGAGGCCACGAGCTGCCGGGCTCCCCTGAGTAGACCGTCAAACGTAGCCGTCGAGATCAGGCCGCCGCCGCTGAACGTCCACCTTGTCGCACCCTCGTGAGGTGCTACTCTGTGATAGCACGCTGAGGAGGCGCTCCATGCTCGCCACCAGAACCTGCGCCCCGAGGTGCTCCTGGCGGTCACCGGTAAGTGGCGCATGGGGTAGATGGGCGGTCGCAAAGGAGACCCTCGATGCATGGAATGAAAGAGATCATTGAAGAAGCGGAATGCCTTCCTGTTGAAGAACGGGTCATGGTCATAGATTCTCTGCTCCGAACGATCAATCCACCTCTGGCCGAAGTCGAGATCGAATGGATCATGGTTGCCAAGCGCCGCCTCGCCGAGCTGCGATCCGGCCAGGTAGGGGCTGTTCCCGGGAATGAGGTGTTCGCCAGGATCCGTTGATCTGTTCATGGCTCCATCCTCTCAAGGACCGGAGCCTCCAACAAGGAGAGACTGGCGCACCCTTCAGCCGCACGCACGAGTTCGGGCTCCCCGAGCGCTGACCCGTCGCTGTCCGCCCGGGCGTGAGAGAATAGCGCCGGATGAAGATGCCCGATCGCCCGCTGCGCGTCACCATGGTCAACAAGTACTACTCGCCGCCGCACCTGGGTGGTGTGGAGACGGTCGTGCGCACCCTGTCGGAGGGCCTCGTGGAGCACGCCGGCGCAAGGGTGCGCGCTCTGGTGAGCAACGAGGGCCGCGAGCGCCTCGAGGAGACCGTCGGCGGCGTGGAGGTCGTGCGCCTGCCGCGTCAGTTGGCGCTGTCGTCGGCGCCGGTGGCCGCAGGCATGCCCGGCGCTCTGCGCGATGAGATGCGCCGCGAAGGGCCGGACGGCCCGGAGCCGCCCGACGTCGTCAACCTGCACTCGCCGTACCCTTGGGGCGAGCTCTCGTTTCTGCAGGCGGGCCTCGACCTTCCCAGCGTCGTGCTCTACCACAGCGACATCGTGCGCCAGCAGCTGCTGCTGACCGCCTATCGTCCCTTTCTGGAGCGGTTTCTCGATAGAGTCGACCTCATCGTGACGTCGTCGCCCAACATCGTCCGGTCGTCTGAGTTCCTCGCCCCGCGCGCCGAGAAGTGCCGCGTGGTGCCTTTCGGCCTGCCGGCGCAGCGCCTCGCGGCCACGCCCGCGGTTCTGCGGCGCGCCGCGGAGCTGCGCGCCGCCCACGCCGGGCGCAAGATCGTGCTGTTCGTCGGCAGGCTTGTCTACTACAAAGGAGTCGACGTGCTCGTGCGGGCCATGGCAGATGTGGACGCCGATCTCGTGCTCATCGGCCGCGGACCCCTCGAGGCCGAGCTGCGCGAGTTCGCCCACGCGAGCGGCATCGCCGCGCGCTTGACCTGCCTCGCCCCGCTGGACGACGACGAGCTTGCCGCCTGGTACCGCGCCGCCGACGTGTTCTGCCTGCCGAGCGTGGCCCGCAGCGAGGCTTTCGGTCTCGTGCAGATCGAGGCGCACGCCGCGGGGACGCCGGTGGTGTCCACCGACCTGCCCACCGGCGTGCCGTACGCGAATCCCGACGGCGTCACCGGACTCACGGTGTCCCCCGGCGACGCGGGCGCGCTAGCGGGCGCGCTCGGCCGCCTGCTCGGTGACGACGAGCTGCGCGCGCGGCTCGGCCGCCAGGCGCAGGCGCGCGCCCTCCGCGAGTTCACGGTCCCGCGCATGGTCGCGGGCACGCTCGCCGTGTACGCGGAAGCCGCCCTGCGGCACGCCGCAAGGCGGGGGAGAGCGTAGGTGTCGCGCAACCGCTTCATCATTCTCTCGATCGTCACTGACGCCATGCTGGTCAACGCCGGCTTCGTCCTCGCCTTCCTTCTGCGCTTCGAAGGCCGCCTGCCGTCGTTCAACTTCCAAGCCTACCTCGTGTTGGCGCCACTGCTCACGCTGCTCTACATCGGCGGCGCCTGGACCTACGGCCTCTACGATCCGGAGCGCGCCGACACCGCCTGGGCGGTGGTCCGCGGCGCCGTGGCCGCGGTCACCGTGGGCACGCTCCTGACCGCGGCGATCGCCTTCTTCGGCGGCGCGCGCACGGCGTCGTTCGCGCGCTCCACGATCCTGCTCGCGTGGGCCATCGACCTCGTGCTGCTCACGGGCTGGCGGCTCGCCTTTCTGCGCCTGGCGCGCGTGAGCTGGCCCGAGCAGCGCGTGCTCATCGTCGGTACGGGCACGGCGTCGGTCGAGCTCGCCCAGAAGGTGTCGCAGCGCGACCGTTGGGGCTGGACGGTGACCGGCCTGATCGACGCGAGCACCGACCCGGGCCACACACCGCCGGCCACGGCCGGCGGCTTCCCGGTGCTCGGCGGCGCTCACGACGTGGCGCGCATTGCCGGTGAGCACCGCGCCAACCGCGTCATCGTCGTCAGCCCCATCGCCCTGCGCGAGCTCGTGGAGTCGCTGGTGCTGGCCGACGAGGCGAACGTGCGCGTCGATGTGGTGCCGGAGCTCTACGAGATCTTCATCGGCACCGTCGACGCCATCGTCGGCGACGTGCCGCTCATGGAGATCACGCACGCCACGGTGCCGCGCTACTACGCCGCCGCCAAGCGCGTGATCGACGTCCTGGTCGCCCTCGTCGCGCTCGTCGTGACCGGCCCCATGCTCCTGGCGGCGGCCATCGCCATCGCCGTCGACGACGGCTTCCCGGTGTTCTTCTCGCAGGAGCGTGTGGGCCGGAGCATGAAGCCGTTCCGCATGCACAAGCTGCGCACCATGGTCAAGGATGCCGAAGAAGCCTGCGGCCCCGTGCTTGCGGAGGAGAACGATGCGCGTATCACCGCCGTCGGCGGCTTCTTGCGCAGGTACCGCATCGACGAGATCCCCCAGCTCGTCAACATCCTCAAGGGCGAGATGAGCTTCGTCGGCCCGCGCCCCGAGCGCCCCTACTTCGTCGAGCAGTACATCGCCGAGACGCCGGGCTACCGCGAGCGCTTCAACGTGAAGCCCGGAGTCACCGGTCTGGCTCAGGTCAGCGGCGGCTACGCAACCACGCCCGAGCGCAAGCTCAAGTACGACCTCATCTACATGTATCATCAGACCCTGGCCATGGACGCCCAGATCGTGGCCGAGACCCTGCGCGTCGTG